>Ga0307445_10000926_pt1 | contig 16272 bp, 13 predicted proteins | sample SalMarSW160330MG_FD_202147 | JGI IMG/M metagenome (GOLD analysis project Ga0307445, IMG submission 202147) | Salt marsh sediment microbial communities from the Plum Island Ecosystem LTER, Massachusetts, United States - SW1603-30 | ecosystem: Environmental > Aquatic > Marine > Intertidal zone >...
AAGTTTTTTTTGGAAAGCTCGGCGTTTGCGGCGCCCGGAGATATGCTGTCGGTGGCGGTGATCAGTTTCGAAAACCAGACAGGGGATCGTTCCTATGATTATCTCCAGGATGCGATCCCCAACCTTTTGATTACGAGCCTGGAGCAATCGAAATCCTATCGAATCACATCTTGGGAGAGGATGCGCGATCTTCAGGAGCAGCTGGGGAGAAAGGATGCCGAGATCATCGACAGAGACCTGGGATTCGAGTTGTGCCGTCTGGATAACATCCAGGCTATCATCTTGGGAAGCTACACAAAAGCGGACAATATGTTCGTCACCAATGTCAATGTGTTGGATGTCGAGACCAAAAGCCTGTTGAAGAGCGTGAGCTCCAGGGGTGAGGGAGTAGATAGCATCCTAAAAAAACAGATCGACGAGTTGAGCCGGAAGATCGGGCATGGATCGGGGATCAGTGCCTTTATCCAGAGACTCGGGGCCAAGCCGATCAGTGATGTGACCACGGATTCCATGGAGGCGTACAATTATTTTCTGAGAGGTCGGGAAGATTTTGAAAAATATTACTACAACGATGCGCGAAAATTCCTTCAGAAGGCAGTGGAACTGGATCCTGAGTTCGCCCTGGCGCATTATTACCTGGCAGGAGCGTATGCTTATCTGGGTAACACAGAAGAGATGGATCAGGCTACCGAAAACTTCAAGAAATACGGAAAAAAACTGAAAGGCAAAGAAGGGCTTTTTATCGAAGCACTCCTGATCCGAAATGAAGATCCTGAAAAATATCACAAGATCCTTTTGGAGCTGGCCGAGAAATATCCCAAGTGGAAAAGGGTTTATTTTGAGTTGGCCCTGTATCACGAGCAGAAGAATGAGTTAGATGAGGCTATAGCGCTTTTGAACAAGGCACTAGAGCTGGATCCCAACTATGGGTATGCCCTCAATCAACTGGCTTATGAGCACAGCTATAAGAATGAATACGACAAGGCGCTGGAGTATTTCAGGCGGTATGCCTCCGTTTCTCCGGGGGATGCCAATCCCTTCGATTCCATGGGAGAAACATATTTCCGGATGGGAAAATTGGATGAGGCCATCGATAAATTCAAGGAAGCGCTGGAGGTCAAACCTGATTTTGGATCCGATTGGAAGATCTCGTATATCTATGCCGTGAAACAGGATTATGATGAGGCGATGAGATGGCTCGATCAGTTTATCGATATGGCAGCCACCGATTCGATCAGGGCTCAAGGGCATCTTTGGAAGGGATATTATTACTACCTGCAAGGAAAGCTCGAACGGTCTCTGGAGGAAGTGGAACGGGCAGAACAGTTGGCTAGGGATGCGAACAATTGGAGAATGGTGGATGTGGCCTTCCGGTCGAAAATATGGTCCTGCTATGATTGGGAAAAGATCGATCGTTTTCATGAGTATGCTGAGAACAGGAATGATTACCGGATTGAGAACAATTATGGGTCGCCAGAAGAGAACACACTTATCCATACATTTTATTTGGGCATGCTGGATGTGAAGGAAGGAAAAATCGGGGAAGCCAAAGCAAAACTGGGTGAAATAAAGTCCATATTGTCAAAGATGGACGAGGACAAACAAAAGTCGAATGTGGCAACAGAGTACGTTCTCTCACGCAGCATCTTTCTGGCTGAAGGGCTGACAGAGGAAGCCATCGCTGCCCATGAAAAAGTTCCCCCACGTGACTTGACGTTTCGTAACTTTTATTCTTTCATTTACACAAATCTTCCTTACAGGATCGATTTTCCAGCTCTGGTTTATCAGGCAAATGGACAACTGGATGAGGCTATAGCCGAGTACGAAAAGTTGACTAAGATAGATCCTTCGGAAGTTGCTTTTCGGCCGCTGGTCCACCCCTTCGGTCATCTGAGGCTTGCCAAGCTGTATGAGGCAAAGGGCCTCAAGGATAAGGCTAAGGAGCAGTACGAATTGGCCCTTTCTTACTGGAAGGATGCCGACGAAGGCCTCGCTCCTGTCATCGATGCCCGCCAATCCCTCGTCCGCCTTCAATAAATTGGGGACAGGATATCCTTTCACTTAATTCCACAAATTACCGATATAATCTTCGCCATTATTCCTGTGGAATTAAGTGAAAGGATATCCTGTCCCCAATTTAATTAATATGATATTATCCATGAGATGAAGAAAAATCGTGTCCGGTTGATCCATTGGAAGCCGGAAGAAGCGGTGGATAATGTGGAGATTCTTCGTGCGGCTGGGTATGAAGTGTCTCATGAAGCGCTTGGTCCTGCACCCTTTAAACAGATGAGAGAGAATCCTCCCGACGCTGTTGTTATCGACTTATCCCGTATCCCATCTCATGGTCGGGATGTTGGTCTGGCTATCCGGAAATACAAGGACACGCGCCATGTATCACTGGTTTTTGTCGAAGGAGATACCGACAAGGTAAAAGGAATTCAGAAGCTTTTGCCCGATGCTGTTTACACGACCTGGAATGGGATCTTGGAAGAGATCGGGCATGCTATCGCTCATCCACTGAAAAAACCGGTCGTTCCGGCATCTTCAATGGCCGGATACGAAGGCGCCAGTTTACACAAAAAACTCGGCATCAAACCCAACACCATTGTTTATCTCATCGATGCCCCTAAAGGTTTTGAAAAGTCCATACGGGATTTGCCCGATGGAGTCTCATTCGCGAGAGAATCTCCAGAGCACAACGATCTTGCTATCTGGTTTGTCAAATCCAAGGAGGGCTTAGATAAGCACATTAACAAAGTGAAAGAAAAGGTAGGGAAGGGGGGACTCTGGATAGCATGGCCGAAAAAAGCTTCCGGAGTCGCATCCGATCTTACTCAGACGGTCGTGCGAAAAAAAGGCCTTTCTTTCGGATTGGTCGACTACAAAGTCTGTTCGATCGATAAAACATGGTCCGGGTTGAAATTCGCCCTCCGGAGAAAACGTGATGCCTGACTGGAATAAAATTCGCGAAGATTTCCCCATCACAAAGGACATGGTCTATTTCCAGAGTGCCGCCATGTCTCCCATCCCCACACCCGTGTTCGAAGCCATCGTCGAAAACTATCGAAAAATCTGCCGGCAGGGTGACGTGCACTGGGAAGATGATTTGGATAAGTATCGAAAGCTTTGCGGAGATATAGCCGCTTTGATCAACACCGAGAAAGACAACATCTGCTTTGTGCAGAACACGTCCACTGCCATGTCTCTCCTTGCCCTTTCGATCAAAAATAAGATTGCAACACCGTTCAATGTGGTTTCGACACAAGACGAATTCCCTGCCTCTACCATCGGATTCGAACACCTCGGGATCTCGATGCGATATGTGAAACCCATTGACTCCCGCTACTCTATCGATTCGATCATCGAGCAAACCGATAACCAAACAGCTGCGGTTGTGACATCCTATGTGCAGTATGCTACCGGCTTTCGCCAGGACCTCCTGACTCTCGGCAAAACCCTCCATGATAGGGGCATATTGTTCATCGTGAACGCTACCCAGGCCTTTCCCCTTTATCCTCTCGATGTTGAATCCATGCACATCGACGCTTTAACATGCTCGCTACACAAGTGGGGACTGACCGGTCACATCGGCTCCCTTTTCTTCACAACTCCTGATTTCCGGAAAAGGTTTCCTGTCCCCTGGATCGGATGGCTTTCTGTGGATGCCGGGGAGAATGTCATCCACACGGCCAAAAATTCACCTTTCCGCATCCATGATTCGGCCCGCCGGTACGAGTTCGGGACCCAAAATCTCCAAACCATTCTTGCCTTTCAGCAAGCCCTCGATTATCTGAAGGCCATCGGATTCGACAACATTCGGGCCCGCATCCTCGACCTGACAGACTACCTTATTCGTGGTCTGAAACGACTGGGAGTAAAGATCGTTTCACCGTCAGACAGGCCAGAAGAGCGATCGGCCATCGTCTCCTTCGACCTCGGCGACAAAAATGAAGAGTGTGCTCAGAAACTTGCTGAGGAGTCGATATTGGTCTCTCTAAGGGCTGGCTGTATCCGTGTTGCGGTCAACTTCTTCAACGACTTCGATGACATCGACAAGCTTCTGTCGGTCCTATCTGCAATAACTTAAGGCTTATCCTCATTCCCTCAGTCACAAAAGCTCCTTCATTTTTTGTATTTGACATTCATCATTTAATTTTGTATTCCTTTAGAAATAATGGAACCAGGGGATGTTCCAAATAACAAAGGAGAGACAAAATGAAACTTCAGAAAAATTTGCTCATTATCCCGATTTTATTTGCTCTGGTCTGGGGAATTCTTGGCTTATTTTTTCCCACAACAGTTTTTAAATTGTTGGGTTTGCCAGAAGAAAACATCAATATCACGCTGAAATCGACTCAAATGATATTGGGCGTTAGCCAAATCAGCCTTGGAATCATTGCCATCTGGATGCGCAATCTCAAAGATAAGGCGGTTATGAAAGGAGCTATGACAGTCGTTGCGGTGGTTTTCCTGCTTTTTGGTTTAGAAGCAGTCCTGGTGAATTTTCTGGTCGAGGGCTACACCATGAACATGATTCTTTTTGTCCAAGGGATCATTTTTATCGTTTTAGGGGTTATTTTCTACGCCGTCAGAAAACCGGAATAAAAAAAACACAATATTTTCAGTATTTAAAAAACGATCACTCCTGCGCCATCGGCAAAAAGAACAGCGGTGCTGGGATCGCCGAAATCTATCACTCTTGAGAGAGTTTCTGCTAAAACCAGGAAGATATTTTCATAAATCTCGGATGCCGACGATCTTTGCATGTTTAGGCATTTAACAGCTCCTCTTCTGTGCCGTTTTCGTCTTACAGTTATGGCTTTACAAACAAGAAGATCATGTCAAAACTTCCTTATAAAAAAACAACCGGTATCTTATAGGAGTGCGTGACGTTTATGGGAAAATTATATAGAATCTTGTCAAAGAGAAATAAAGGAGAAAGCATGAAGATGCAGGAAGGGATGCTAGATGCAGGAAAAAGGTTGGAATCTTTGGATGCACTCCGGGGATTCGACATGTTCTGGATCGTCGGGGGGGCGTGGATATTCGGGAACCTCCACGCGATATTCGGCAGCCCGGTCACAGGATTCATCGATCGCCAACTCCAGCATGTGACATGGGAAGGATTCCGGTTCTGGGACCTGATTATGCCGCTTTTCCTTTTTATCGTGGGAGTGGCCATGCCCTTCTCCTTTGCCAAACGTTTGGCGAGAGGAGATCACCAAAAGAAACTGTACTCGCATATCATGATCCGATTCGTCATTTTGTTTATCTTGGGAATGATCGCACAGGGTCATCTCCTCAGCTATGATCTTTCGAAACTGGACATCTATTGCAACACCCTTCAGGCTATCGCAGCCGGCTATTTGATCGGCTCGATCATTATGCTGAATTTGAATATCAAGTGGCAGATCGGTGTGACCACTGGATTGCTGCTGGTATTTTGGGCTTTGATGGCATGGGTGCCGGTTCCCGGATATGGTGCCGGACAGTTGACTCCTGAGGGTAATTTGGCAATGTTTCTGGATAAGCTTATCCTTGGGCCTTTTCAGGATGGAACATCCTACACATGGATCCTGAGCAGCCTGACATTTGCCTGCACCGTCATGATGGGCGTTTTTGGTGGGCAGTTGCTCCGGTCGAAAAAAACTCAACGACAAAAAGTCCTCTGGCTTTTTGGCGCCGGATTCCTTTCCATCGGACTGGGACTGATCTGGGGAATCTGGTTTCCGATCATCAAACATCTGTGGACCAGCTCCTTTGTCTTATTTTCAGGTGGACTCTGCTTCCTCCTTCTCGGCTTGTTTTATCTTGTCATCGATGTCTGGGGGTTCCGCAAATGGGCATTCCCGTTCAAAGTCATCGGGATGAACGCGATTTTTGTGTACATGATCACGCGCCTTTTCGATTTTCGCCGCATCGGCGACATTTTTGTCGGGGGATTGGCGGATCGCCTCGGTTCCTGGAACGGCCTCGTTCAGGGACTGGCGGGATTTTTGGTCATTTGGCTGATCCTTTACTGGATGTACAAGAAGCAAACTTTCCTTAAGATCTAACCCTGAATTATTCATAAAAACTGCAGATATCTTCATCCATTCTCAAGAAAATAATCTTCAAGTTTATTTTTAACTTTAATCTGCAGTTTTCACCCTTCGGGCAAGCCAATCTCACAACATCAACTTCGTTGAAGCCCCCTCGCAGCAGTTCACTACAGCTTCGTGGGCCACTTCCTCGCCGCTGCCGCAATCTTGGCTTGTGAATAATCCAGATTCCTTGGTTTTAGTTTTCGAAGAATGGGGAGGTAGGTGAAAAGAAGTAAGAGAATGAGGTGAACATCCACATACAAGAACAACCGTATAATATCTAGTGGTGTAGAGTAGCGGGGTCCAAGAACGACAAAGATCATTACGATCAATGTGATCAAAACGATCAATACCAGCAAAAATATCCGGATGTGAAAAATGGAAATAATCGGCTTTGATGAAGATACCGACAAGGCCATAAAGAGCAAGTAGGCCAAACTAAGCGAAATCGTGAGCAAATGAACGCTGCTGAAATCGCTGTTGAATGGATTGGCATAGTGCCAGAAAACATCGAGAAAGGGATATTCGCCGCTCACTGGGCTGGGGCTCCTCATCTGGTAGGCTAAAAGGCCGATCAGGGAACAACTGATCGGGACATAAAGGACAAGCAATAAAAGGATCTTGAGTGATCTCATTTTGCCCTCATGAACGACTTTCTAGCAAAGGTTCGCTGAATAACCCTGAGCAGGGCTGAGGAGCTCCTCATACTTATAATTGGTCAACTTTATAGATAATGGCTTCGCGAAAACCGGTGACGATCCGATAATATCCCATCAAGGCCTGATCCATGGCTACATCTCCTGTATCCACGAGCAATGGCCTGCTGTTCAGAGCATGAATCTTCTGTTTGGTGGCGACGACGATGATGTTGTATTTGCCGATCTGGCCTACGATTTTGGGACTGATCTGTTGATTGCCTCTTCCTAGGAGAAATCCCTGTCCGCCGATGGGTGTCAGGATCAATTTTGTCAGTTTCCCCGAAACCTTTTCCAGGATCTGGGATTCGTTCAGGTCTTTGCCCAAGAGTTTGCCCTTCCACACCAGGTCGACTCCGATCAGCGCGTAGTCCAGTCCAAGCCTTTGCATGATGGCACCCGTTGTCGTGCCAGGACCGACAAGATAATGGAATTTATCCGACATGTTTTCCACAACTTCTGCGGCGATGGCTTCCTGGCTGTATTTTTCATTCCCAGTGCTCCCGGCTTTTGTCCGTTGGAGAAAACGCTCCACATGGGGGATCCGAAGATACCCGTACAGCCGGGCGGATACGATTTCTTGTCTCAGTTCTTCTTCATTCACATCCATCACTTCGGCTTCCAGCGTTCTCTGGACCGATTTCTGTAGATAAATAGCAGCCAGTTCTCCTGCCCTGACAGGATGGGAGGCAAAAACGCCGGAATGGATCTTCACGCCGGCGGGGATACCTAAACACACAAGAGATGTTCCCACAGAGCTGCATATATCCCGCGCCGTCCCATCACCTCCGGCAAACAGCAAAAGGTCCACCTTTTTTTTCAGCATGGCCTTTGCAGCCAGTTTCGTGTCCTTTCCGGTCGTGGCCTCTCCCAGGTCGGCCTCGATGACACGGAGCGCAAATCCACATTCCCTGGCTATATCTTCTCCCATCGGGGAAGGATAGGTGATCAGTTCTATTTCATCCTTGATACGGCGCATGGGTTTTAATGCTTCCTTAGCTCTTTTGCACGCCCAAGGTTGTGCGCCGAGTGCGATCGCTTTTTCCAGGATTTCCCGTCCGTCGGTTCCTTTGAGACCGACCCGCCCTCCCATACCGGCTATCGGATTGACAAGAAATCCCAGTTTTTTCCTCTTCAATGTGCCTTTCACCCTCCCTTTTTCTGCTTTTTCAGATAAGCCCGCCAAGTGACCGCCCATTTTTCCGGATCGTCAAGCGGATGGTGATCAATCTTGTGCGACACGCTTTGGTAGGGAGCATTTTTTGCCTTGCCGGGATCTTCATAGGCCTCATCTACCGTCTTCTCCAGACCTGCCAGATACTCATCCAACTCCGCTTTGGAATAGGATTCGGTCGGTTCGATCGTGAAGGGTTGTGGCACGACCCAGGGATGATGGCTGGACCAGAGGTGGAACCCGAAATCCACCATCCGGTTGGTGACATCCTCTGTGCTCACGCCTGTATCCTCGGTCAGTTTTTCCCAGGTGTACCGTACCTGTTCGATCCTGCAGGGCGACTTCGGATAAGATATGGCAGCCCCTTTTATCTGTTGGATCTTTTTCATCACATAGTTGTTGTTGAGGACCGCCACTTCGGCCACCTCTCTAAGCCCTTCGGCTCCCAGGCTCATGATCCAGGAATACGCTCTCAGGACTGCTGGGAAAACCCCATAGAAACTCCGCACTTTGCCGATGCTGTGGGGCAAGTTGTGGTTCAAGGAATATTTTTTTCCGTCAAAATCCACCAGGGGGATGGGCATATAGTCGATAAAGTTTTCACGGACGCCGAGTGCCCCTGTTGCAGGCCCACCGCATCCGTGAGGGGATGAGAAAGATTTGTGCAGGTTGAAGAAACACATATCGAAGTCCGCTTCTTTGGCCCGTGTGATCCCCAACAATCCGTTGGCATTGGCCTGGTCATATCCGCACAGCCCGCCCGCTTCGTGGACGATCCTGGTGAACTCCTGGATTTTGTAGTTGAAGATCCCCGTGTCTTCTGGATTGGTAATCAACAATCCCGCGGTTTTCTTCGAGACGGCTTTTTTTAGGGCCTCTATATCCGGCAGCCCTGATTCGTCTGGATAAAGCGTTATCACTTTGTATCCTTTGACTGCCGCTGCGGCCGCATCGGAAGGATGGGAAAAGATGGTGGTGATGATCTCGTCTCTCTCTTGGCCATCTCCCCGCAGTTCATGATATTTTTGGATGATGGATACCATGACCAGGATGGCTGCCGCTCCACCCCCAGGCTGGAAGGTGAATTTGTCCATGCCCGAGATCTCCTGGAGAAATGTGTCCAGCTTGTAGATGACTTCGAGAGCACCTTGGACTGTGTCTTCATCCTGGCAGGGATGAATTTCTGCGGCCTTTGGCGAGCGGACAAAGGATTCATTGATCTTCGGGCTGTATTTCATCGTGCACGTTCCCTGGCCTATATCGATGTTAAAATCCGCACCCAGGGTGTGCTGGGAGATTCGCAAAAAATGTTTCAGAACCCGCATCTGGGAAACTTCTGGGAGTGCAGGCTTGTTCTTGCGTCTCATTTGCTCTGGGATCTGGGAGATCCCATCTCCCACCGTTTCCTGGATCTCCTGTTCCACTTCAGGGACCAGGACTCCTCTTTCTCCTGGGGTGTGCAATTCGAAAATGACCGGTTCATCCCATTTGGCCTGATGAAACTTTTCTCTCAATTTGTATGGGCTGCTTTTTTTCATATTTTTCTCCCCCTCACAGAGGATTCCTAAGGATTTCTTCAAGAGATTCCACCAAAGTGTCGATATCCTTTTTGGTGATGACCTCTGTCACGCAGTACAGGGCACAGTAACCGAATTCGGGAAATTCTTCGGATAAGTCCCGGCCTCCGAATATCCCTTTGTCCAGGAGGGCTTTATTGATGTCTTTGATCTTGAATCCTGTTTCGTTAAAATCCACCACGAATTCTTTGAAGTGGGAGGAATCGAATCTTGGGACCTTCACTCTGTTGATCGTGGAGAGCTGTTTCATCGCATACTGGGATTTCTGCAGGATCGCTGTGCCCAATTCCTTCATTCCTTCTGGGCCCATCAAGGCCAGGTAAACACCAGCGGTGATCCCCCAAAGGGCAGAATGTGTTCCCACGAATTCTTTTCCTTCCTCTCGTTCGGCGAACGAGGTTCGTTCATAGGCAACATCGCCGAAACCGTACTCGCCCTCCACGGTCGTTGTCGTGATGCCGAACAGGCGAGACGGGTATTCCATCACGAATTTTTCCTCGTCATGGGTGGCGATGAATCCTCCCATTCCGCCACCATAAAACATGTGGATGCCCAATCCCTGGATGTCGCCGCAGACGATGTCGGCGCCGTATTGGCTGGGAGGTGTGAGGATTCCGAGGGATGTGGGGTCGACACCGACAATACTCAAGGCTCCCTTTTTATGAGCGATGTCTGCGATGGTCTGTCCCTGTGCTTCGATGAATCCGAGATAGGAGGGATTCTCGAAGTATATGCCGGCAGTATCTTTGGAAAATTTGGACTTAAGATCGTCCAGATCCAGCCTTCCTGTTTCCGGACAATGTTTCACCATCCTGATCTTGAGGACAGGGTGGCAGTAATTTTTGATGACCATCAACCTCTCCGGAGATATGATGGCAGAGACCAAAATCTCCTTTCGCCCTGTGATTCTCTCCGCCATCCGGATGGCTGTGCTGGCCGCCTGGCTCCAGTCATAAGTGGGGACATTGACCACATCCATGTCCAGGAGTTCTCCCATCAGGCTTTCGTATTCGAACAGGCTCTGGAATCTTCCGTGGTCCTCATAGGGCTCTCCGGCATAGGCGGTGAGGAATTCCGATCGTTGGTTTATTTCATCACAAATGGCCGGCACCTGGTGCCTGTAGCATCCCCCTCCCAGAAAGCTGATGTTTTCCTCACATGTTTTGTTCTTGGCAAAAATCTCGTCTATGTGGCGTTTCAGAGCGTTTTCTGAAGTGAGGGGGGGAGGCAGGTTCATCTTGCTTTTATAGCGCAGGTTTTCCGGTATGTCTGCGTAGAGCTCCTCGATACTTTTAGCACCGATCTCCTTCAGCATCTGTTCCTTGATTTTGGGGACAGAATTCGGGATGTAGGGATAGACTCTTTTTCCATCTTTTTTCATGGGATTCTCCTCACAGAATGAAGGATATAAGAAAAAATTTGGAGAGACAATACCTAATTGAATAAATTGTGGAATAAATTGGGGACAGGAATAAATTGGGGACAGGATATCCTTTCACCTATTTTGATCATGCCATTAATTGGTGAAAGGATATCCTGTCCCCAATTAAAGCCGCGGAGTGGCGGCGATATCCCTGATCCCTCTTCAGGTGTTCGGGCCTAATCCAATTCAAAAACGACTGTTACTGTGAAGATCACGCCTCTGGGTTTCCCGTCGATAATTTTTGGTTCGTAAACCCACTGCTTGACAGCATCGATGGCAGCCTGGTCGAGTTCGGGAATGGATCTAAGTATTTTTACTTTTTTGACCTTGCCGTATATATCTGTTGTGGCTTCCAGGATGACCGTCCCTTCGATTTCGGCCTTTCTCGCTGATTCAGGATAAAATGGCTCGGCCTTTTTGATCAGTTTTGGCGGTTCGATATCGTCGACGGCGCGCACCGGTTCGTCAAGTTTGAAAGTGCATGTCACGGTGAATATAACACCTCTTGGTTCGCCATCGATAATCATCGGCTCGTAAACCCACTGCTCGACGGCGTCGATAGCGGCCTGATTGAGCAAGGGGATGGATCTCAGGATTTTGGTGTTGACGACCCGGCCGTAAATATCCGTTGTCGCTTCCAGGATGACCACGCCTTCGACGTGTGCCTGTTTGGCTATAGCCGGATAGCTGGGCTCGACTTTCTTGATTAACTTCGGAGGTTTGATTTCACCGACAGCACGCACGGCGGGCTTTTGGTCCATTCCTGTCACTCCTCCTTCAAATGCCTTTCCCATCCTTTCATTGTCCAGAGAAAACCGGCATGTGATGGTAAACACAACTCCTCTGGGTTTTCCATCGATGACCATGGGTTCGTAAACCCACTGCTTGACGGCATCGATGGCGGCCTGATCCAGTTCAGGAACAGAGTTCAGGACCTTCACCTTTTGCACCCTGCCGCGCTCATCTGTTGTGGCCTCGACAGTGACGGTGCCCTCGATCCCCGCCTTTCGCGCTTCACCTGGATAAACAGGTTCGACTTTTTTAATCAACTTCGGAGGCTTGATGTCCTTTTTTACGGATTTGTCCTTCTCTTGATCTTGTTCCTTTTTGTCCTGTTCTAGCAAATCCGGTAATGCAACATCGAACTTTTCCACCGTGGCGCCAGGATTATCCGTCGCAAAATTCAGCCTGGAGCCGGCGATCCCTAAAACAAACAAAAATGCCGCCACGACCATCACCATGAGGGTCGATTTTTTAAGTTTGGTGTCCATGATTCTCTCCTTGGATAAGATGTGTTTGACCCGATCTTTAAGAGGGATGTGGGGAGACGCCAGTCCGACGGAAACTGCCAGCTTTTTCCAGAGCGATGCCTTTTCCGCCAGGTTGATCAAACACTCCGCGTACTCTTTCGAGTCGTTTTGGAGAAGGACATAATTATCGGATATCTCTTCCCTAGCTCTTGAATGAGATGTGCTCAGGGCATAGGCAAGAGGATTCCACCAGTTCAATGCCGTGAAAAGTCTTTGAAGAAGCCCGACGATCAAATCTCGGTGATGGATGTGGGATAGCTCATGGAGCAGAATTCCTCTGATCTGTTTCTTGTGCAATTTATGCAGCAGTTTTTCTGGGATCAGAATAATCGGTCTGATAATGCCGATCGCCATCGGGTAGGGTGCATTGGATGATGTGAAAACCTGCGTTTTGTATTGTTTAGGAAACATTTTTCCGACAGATTTCAATATCGCTGTGATCTGGGGATCGCCGACTTGTCCCATTCCTTTTTTCAAGCTGCGAATAGAGATAGCACCCAGGACGACTCTGAGGAGCATGCACATGAGACCGATCCCCCAAATGACCCCAAAAAGGTTGATAATTTTGATGATAACCGGGCCTGTCCAGAACTGCCTGAAATAGTCGGTGTTCTTGTTGCCGGTATTGTCGAGTGGCATTTCCGCCAATCCGTAAGTGACACTTACCGAGGGAGTTGGAGCCTTATCCAACGTAATGGGCAAAACGGTTCGCAGGGGCAGAAAATCCAACTGGTTTAACGAGACAGAGAGAAAGGGGAGAAGGATAACAGCCAGCATGGTGATCAAGCTGATCCCGCTTCGCAGAGGAGCTGCTTTGTTTCTCGATAAATAAACAAGTAACGCACCAGCGCCTAGAATCAGAAAAGCTTGGAGAGCCACATTCAGCACCCATTCGGCGAAAACGATGTTTTCGAGAAAATTCATGCTGTATTCCTTTACATTTCTTTGAGCAATGCGTGAAGCTCTTTTATCTCCTCGGGAGTGACATCAGCATCCTCGATGAGGCATTTAACCAACTCTGCTCGCGAGCCGCCAAAAACCCTGTTTTTGACGTCCTCGAGGATCTCCCTTCGAGTTTTTTGTTTTTCCACCACGGCGGAATAAACATAAGTTCTTCCTTTTTCCGTGTGTCTCAGCCATCCGTAATCTTCCAGCCGGTTCATCTGAACCTGAACGGTGGTTCGCCCCACTTTGCTTTTTCTTTTAGCATTGATGCCATCCACTACATCATTGATGGTCACGTTACCTTTGTCCCACACGACTTTCATGATCTCGAGGTTAGCAGGGGAGAGTTTGCGATCCCTTCTGTTTATTGTCATCTGATTTCCTTCATAAAACGACATCTGTCGTTACTAATATAAACGACATTTGTCGTTTTGTCAAGTCTCTGCTGCAATTTTTACTAAAGTTCATGCAAGTTTTGCGCCAGAATTTGGCCGGTTCATCCCAAGTAAGCTCCGATGATCCAGTTTAATTATTGCGATAGCTGTAAATGTTAAGAATTATGCGTAAGAAATTTTGACATAGTCATGACCTCATGGTATAAGCCAAGAGGCGAATCCAAACGGAGTCTGACCCATGAAAAAAAGCGAACATAAAATGACGCGTAAAGAATTTCTCAAAACATCCTCGGTTGCCTTGTTGGGGATCGGTGTTTTGGGTGTGGGATGTCAAAATAAATCGGGACAGGATAATTCTGATATCGGGAAACTGGGCAAGACTGGCATAAAAGTCCCTCCGATCGGATTCGGGGTATCCCGGACGATGGAACCATCCCTTGTCTATGCCGCATTGGATGCCGGATTATTTTTTTTAGACACAGGACGCTCCTATGCCCGAGGCAAGAATGAGGTCATGGTGGGGGAGGTGGTGGCGCCACGCAGAAAAGATCTGGTGATTCAATCCAAGCTTCGGGTGAGCCTCAAAAGTCAAGAGGATGGGTCGTTTGCTAGCGAAGAGGTAAAAAGGACGATCGATGATATGACCGCTTCGATGGATGCAAGCCTCAAAGCTTTGCAGACGGATTATATCGACATCATGCTCATCCATGGGGCTATCGATCCGGACGTTATATATCATGATGCTGTCATGGCCTTTTTCGAGGCGGCTAAAAAAGAAGGAAAAATACGCGCTTTTGGATTCTCATCCCACACCAATCAAGTGGAACTGCTGCGGGCATCCAACCAGAAGAGATTTTATGAAGTGATCATGGTCCCCTACAACCATAAGGGATCCTACATCCATATGAACTCAGGCGGCTACAGCGAATGGGACCAGCCAGCCTTGGAGATCGAGATGGATTTGGCTAAAAAACGTGGTGTCGGCATGGTCGCGATGAAAACATGCTCGGGCGGTCCTTATGCTCCCGAAGGAAAAAGCGAATCTTCATTTGAACAGGCTTTGCGTTGGGTCCTCGCCCAGAACAAGGTCCATACCATGGCTGTAGCAATGGGAAACTTCGAGCAGATCGAAGAAAACGTGCGAGCCATGCACCTGTAGATAGAATATGTTCCAACAGCGCATTTTCTCCATCAGGAGGGTAGAAAATTTTAGATTAAGGAGTTGTTGAAATTATGAAAGCAAAGACAATCTTAATTTTAATACTAGTCGTCCTTGCCGGGGTACTCGTAATCCAAAATTCGGCCATGGTCGAACTCCAGATCTATTTCTGGAAGATTATCATGTCTCGGATCATCTTCATGGTGGGTCTTTTAGCCGTTGGATTCGCTTTAGGTTTTTTCGTTGCCAAGTTAACGAAGAAATAAATATCATAAAAGAGAAACATGTTGATGGAGACCCAAACGAATAGGCTCGAGATTTTGGCCGACAAGTTCTTAAGACATCTAGGGAACCTGAAGATATTTTTACAGCTCCTTGCCGATGAGGTTTTCTATACCTTCCAGTATCTGAAGAAGCGACGGGGAATTTATCCCGGAGAGGTCGGGAAACAGTTCTATTTCATGGCCTACAAATCTTTTCCGATCGTCTGTTTGATCACATTCCTTGTGGGCGTGACCATATCCCTTACATCCGCGGCGCAGCTCAAACTGTTCGGAGCAGATATTTATCTATCCTGGTTCGTGGGAATAGCGATGATTAGAGAGCTTGTTCCCCTTATGACCGGTGTGATCCTCGCCGGAAAGATCGGTGCATCCGTTACTGCTGAGATATCCACGATGATGGTTCTCGAAGAAATCGACGCTTTAAAAACCATGGGTATTGTCCCAGAAAAATTCCTGATGGTTCCTCGACTCATCGCCATCACAATGGCCATCCCTTTGCTCGTGGCCATAGCCGATTTTGTGGGAATTTTCGGAGGCGTCCTTGTGGCAAGGATATTCTTGGGGACCCCGCCGGCAAGCTTTCTCAGAGAGATGTCGAATATCGTCCATCTCCAGGATTTCCTGATCGGGCTTGGGAAAACCATGATTTTTGGCTGGGCCATCCTCATCAGCAGCGGTTATAAGGGATTTTCTGTAGAGAGAAGTGCAGAGGAGGTCGGGAAGGCCACCACAGAATCAGTGGTTCTGTCAATTTCCTTGATCATTCTGCTGGACTGTTTATTCGCCGTCATCCTTTATTGAATGACATGGAAATCATAAAAACGATCGATCTTGATATCGGCTATGGGAAGGATCTTGTTCTGGAAAAGTTGAATTTTTCAATCCCCGCTGGGCAGATCACGATTGTACTCGGGAAGAGCGGCTGCGGCAAATCCACTCTCCTCAAGAGTCTGATCGGATTGATCCCCCCTAAAAAAGGAGAAATAATTTTCAAAGGAGAAAAGATCGACTTTTCTTCCGAGGAGAGCCTTCACTCCCTCTATACCCGGATAGGGGTTCTGTATCAGAACGGGGCACTGCTTAATGCCCTTACATTGTATGAAAATGTTGCCCTTCCCATACGGATGAAGCATCAGAATATTCAAAAAGACGTCGAAGAACACATGGTTTACGAGAGACTCTCTCAAGTGGGGCTGCGGGAAAGCGCGGAGAAATTTCCCTCGG
>Ga0307445_10000931_pt1 | contig 16246 bp, 22 predicted proteins | sample SalMarSW160330MG_FD_202147 | JGI IMG/M metagenome (GOLD analysis project Ga0307445, IMG submission 202147) | Salt marsh sediment microbial communities from the Plum Island Ecosystem LTER, Massachusetts, United States - SW1603-30 | ecosystem: Environmental > Aquatic > Marine > Intertidal zone >...
CATTTCCCATTAGTCGTTTACCTCTCATTCAATAATATTTCATCAATTAACAAACTTTCGTTGCAATCACATAGTTTTATAAACTCTTCAAATGTAATTTCGTTATTCCTTACTACTTACATTTAATAATATCTCGATTATTATCATTTCCATTGTTAAAACCTCCATATAAAAAGAAACTTATGAAGAGTAGATAATTGGAAAAGAGATCTCTTTTTTAATTGCTTCGAAGGGAAAAGTGTATTTATTTCTTTTTTTGGGGGTATGGTGGCTTTCCCATTTTGGCCTTTCCTTTTATTGTGGTTTTTTTGCTTTTCAGCACAATCTTTTTACTCGAAGGCCAAAATGTACCTTCAACATCACTACTTATTTTAGCTTTAGTTATCCTTGTCGGCCTTCCACCTTTATTTATTATTTTGCCCTTTGTTTTACCGCTCATTTTGCCAGAAACGGGAATAGGTAATATTTGAGGATGTCCATTTCTTTTCTTTCTCATTAAATTACACCTTCTTTCTCTTGTTTGTTTGGTGAAGTGACACCAATGTCACTTAAGCTCTTATGTTGATTCCCTTTAAACTTAGTATCTTTAGGAATCTCTTTCCCTATTTCCCGGTGTTGCTTTAGCTTTTTTAGCATCTGAGACTTTACACCTCTCCGGAGGTACATAGATTCTTGTATACCCTTAGTATTCTGCATCTGCATCGCCTTCTCCGCCAGTTCCACCTTCGCCCTCATCATCATCATTTCCATTGAATGGTTCATCCTGAATATTTGGTTCTTCATCGCCGTAGAATAATTCACCACTGTTAAAATCTTCTAGTTCCTTGCATACCTTAGCATAATATTTTTCTTCGTACGATTGTCTGAACAAGTCCTCGGCCAGGTACCCAGGATTCTGCCGCTTTAGATGCCTGAATAATTTTTTGTCATCTTCATCAAAGTTATCATAAAAAGTTTTATCCCTAAATTTCCCCTGATTCTTAGAAAATTTATCGGCTTCATTTTTTACTGAAATATATTTTTCTTCATCTACATTTCGTAAATATATTTCTGGAGTCCAGCCGAACGAGGGGTTTGATTCCTGTAATTTCTCCAAGTTGTTTCTATCAGCCTTATTTAGAGCCTTATAATATGGTGAGTTATGTTCATTACTGATTTTGTAGCTATTATAGACCTCCGGTTTTTGGCTCTTAATATATTTTGATTCATCCCAGTCAAAACCTGGCTGCATTTTCTTGAGTTCAGATAATGCTTTTTTGTCGTCAGCATCCATTTTGCTGCGAAAATATGAATTAGACATGTGATATATCCTCCTTTATGTAGGTTCTGTAGTACTCTGTGTAAGTTGCATTAGGGTTGTTTCTCCGATAGGCTTCAAACTTTAGTCTATCGGCGTGCGACATACAGGCCTTATAATAGCGTTCGGGCCTGTAAGCGCGGATGTATGATTCGGCCGTGTAGTTCCTGTCGGGCTTCATCTTTTGGGCATGATGCAAATCGAATTTTTCCTCAATACTTAGTAAACTATCCCAATTAACCATCCGCTTCACCCCCGTAACACGAAGCTATAAAAATTGATTCTTTTGCATGTCTTAAAGACACTTCATGGGCAAGAATATACAAAATATTTAGCTCTGTGTTCAATTCAGCTTCAATATCCTCCAGCATTTCTTTTATCTCTTTAATTTCCATAAAACAGTTATTTATTCGTTCCTGTTTATTCATCTTCATCCTGGGCCTCCTTTTCCTCTAGCTCCATTATTTTTATAAGTCTATCTGCCAAAGAACAGAACGGTTCTATTTTATCCTTATCTAAATTTCCATTAATGAAGCCTTTTGTTACATCGCCAATAATGTTTCTTAAGTTCTTCAATCCTGTGAATCTGCCTTTCAAGTAATACATATATCTGTCACCTCCTATATAAGTCCTTTAGTTATATTATACCATATCTGGAACGAAATTACAATTCTATGTAGCTAAGTATACAAGCTTTGTACACAGAATTTAAAGCGTTATATATTCACAGGATATGTAAATATATGGTAATTGTATGGATGTATGGGGATGTAGAAATATGGAGGTATGGAGGCATGGAAGATAGAAATATAGGGCTATGAGGATACGAGGGATGGGCTGTAGGGCTTTTTTTCTGGCACACGCGGCAAGTTCGTTTATTGGGCGGAGTATGTTTTACAATATATTCCAGATATGTAATAAATTAGGGAAACTGCAACACGTTTTAGTTTCTGCAACACGTTTTGTAAAGGCAATATAAAACATGTTGCAGCTTAGGGAATACAGGGTTATAAGTACTTTTTCTTGCAACACGTTTTATAAAGACAAAAAAACGTGTTGCAGGCTAGGGAACACAGGTTTACAGGTATATAGTGCAACACGTTTTAGTAAAAATAGAGTAAAGTATATGGAAAATAGAAATATAGAAAAAACATAAAAAATATACTTTAATAGAAAATATAGAAAACGTGTTGCAGAGTGTATTTATATGTGGGTATAACCCACTGTTTTCAATAGTTTGAAGCTGCAACACGTTTTTGCAACACGTTTTAAAATTACTAACTGGAATAATTTTCGTATATGTTTATATCTCTTAAACATATATTATAAATTCTTTTATTTATTCCATTAATTCTTTTGTATTCGTTAGTATACCCCCTCTTACGAAGGGCTTTTCCTAGAATAGTTGAAGTGAGTCCGTTTATAGGCCTATAGTTTCGTATTTTATCCATAATTTCGGCGTTTGTATAAGGCCTTCTAGACATATTCTCATCTATCAATATGTCTAAAACATCATCTATTTCAGTTTTTATTGTATACTCTCTATTTTTTTCTATAGTTTTTTTTACCTGGGAGTAGTCCAGATAATAAGTTTCATTTTTTGCTTTATATAAATACATCACTTCACTCCATAATTTATCTATGTCTATTTCTGTATCCATATTAATGCTATCTATCTCTAAAACCCAGAACCTTCTATCTCCCGTATCATCCTTTAGAAACTCATTCGAATTTACACTCCCACAGAATACAGTCTTGCGCTTATGCTTTTCACTTTTCCGTTCGTATGCAGCCCTGTATTCATCATAAGGGCTTGTTATAAAGCCCTTTAACGCTATAAAGTCCTTCTTGAAGGTACTTTCCAGCTCTGCAAGCTCTACAACCCAGTATTTAGTAGATTTTTGTATACTGTCCCTAGAATTAACATCAAGCCCTACGAACTCCCCACAGAAACAACCATCCGGAAATAATTTCCGAAACCATGTAGATTTGCCTATGCTTTGTTTGCCCTGGAGCGTCAACACCCCTTGGCTTCTAAATTTAGGTTCATAGATAGCAGCTACACACGATATTAACCACTTCCTAAGCAACATATCAACGTATTCTCTATCATCTTCATTTACTAGCTTCAAAGTATTCGATAGCTTATCTATTTCCTCAGTACTGTCAATAAGAGTCAGGTTATCCAGATACTCTTTGATTGGATGGTATGAATTATTTTGAGCTAATTTATCCATATAATTATTTATTGTGGATATATTAGCATTCCGGAAACCATGTTTATTAGCAAAGTCTAGTATAGTTATGTCGTCTCCATTCCTAAATGTATTTCCATTAAATTCCAGTTCTTTTGACATCTCATTGTAGCTAAGATTCATACCTTCCAGTTCCAACAACCTTGCCATATTTGTTATACTCATTTTTGGAATTATTTCTCCTTTATTATATATTACAAAGTCTTTGTCCCATGGTGCCTTGCTAGGTTTATAGCTATCAGTCAGCCCAAGCAAAGCATTATGAATAGTAAATTTGTACACATAGTCGTCCCTATTTAATTTGTCCCTATAAAGCTTTGAGCTTCTCCATATCCGGGCTATCTGCTTTATATCTTGAGTATAGAATGCTAGGATATTGCATAAAGATATATCGTTTCTGGATTCATCAGCGGATACGTATTCCCCAGAATTTGCATACAGCTGGTTGAATTTTTCTGCCTGCTTAGAATGGGATATGATATTTATTATATCTTCATCATTAAGTTTAGGAGACTTCTTAAAATTTCTAGACTTTAGATATGCATCTACTTTTTTCTGCGTGGACAAGTCTATATTACTATGGTCCTTAGCTCTAGGTTTATTCTCTATAATTTCTGGAATATTTTCAGATTTGTACATATAAATACCTCCGGTCGCAAAAATAGTCTTATCGGCTACAAATGGACTCAGAGGCCTCAAAAATAAAAATATAAGCTTCTCTAATAATAACAGAAAATACAAAATATGTAAATACCTTGTACTACAAGGCATTACTAGGTTATACAAGGTAGCTTGTAATGTAAGGTATACCTAGAACTACTAGGTATACCTAAAAATAAAGAATATATAACACATGTCCCCGAATTGTCATAGCAACAACAGAGATCCTGTGTTGCTATGACATCTAAAAAGACAAGGACAAAGGAAACTATTTCCATAGGATATAATACTTAATTCTAATTATCCATTTAAATTTCACATTTTCCCTGTATCCCGGCAATAGCCTCATTCATCCCAGATGCTTAATTATACAAAAAAAACATTTTGTATAATTAGAAATTAACAAAGTCCTGTGGATGTGTATATAACTAGGTTCCAGGTTTTATTGAAATATTACACAAATGTTTCAGCCCGTGGATACAGTATGTTACATTAATGGGAATATATGTAAGTCTGGTGGTGCTCTGGGTGATGGGGGGAGTGTATTTATCCTTATTACCTGGCTAGTTTGTTTCCAATATATGGAAGTTGGTTATCTCTATTTCTTATATGGAAGAAACTTATCCACATTGATATCAAACACAGTTATACCAATGGATGGGGAGTGTATTTATTAAAAACGCTGTTATTTTTTTTATAGCTGTTATTTACAAATATTTGAAGGTTTGTGGGAAATTTAAAAAACTGGTATTAAATGGAAGAAACCCAAACCCAAACCAGCCTCCACCCCCTTAATTTGACAGGTTCCAACACATGCCGCCCCCCTTTATATGCAGCCCCAAATATATCGAGTCTCTATAAATTTTTTGAGAAATATATAGCCCCTACAGCTATATGGAAATATTTACCATATGTGAATATAAAAAAAGAGCTGCTATATGCCACAACAGCTCTGGAAATAGGGTTAGAGAGTGTCTAAAGTGCTATTTTACCATAAAGGGAGCTAGGAACATAGCTCCTACAGTACCAGAGAACTAACACTTTAGTGCTATAGAAAATATAGGCTATATTGACATTTCTTGGCATCTATGGTAAAATGTATTTAATACCTTTGAGAGTTAGCAAATTTTTACTTGTTTCTAACCTTTCTTGGAGTCTCCGTTCTGGAGATTCTTTTTTTTGTGGATAAAACTAGAGCTATATGGTATACTGGACTATAAAAATAAAGGAAAGAGAGAGATGTACACTATGGTAAAAATATTTTTGCTAATAATATTGGTAGCAACACTAGCTATATCAGCTTGTTATGAGGATACAAATACAAAGCCTAGTTCAAAGGAAATAGGTACTCAAGATTCTAGCGAACATAGTATAAAGGAAATAGAAACACAAGATTCTAGCAAACCTAGCCTAAAGGAAATAAAGGCTCCGTTCGAAATTTTGCATGATGTTGGAGGCTTGAAGATTACAGTTGATAAAATAACAAATGATGACATGCTAAAGATATACATAACCTATGAAAATAACAGTGGTACAGTTTATGAGCCTGCGGAAAGTCTATTCAAAATTGTGGCCGATGGGAAGCAGGAAGAGCATGATACAATGAGACGATTAGATTTCCAGGAAAATGTATTATATGAAATAGAAAATGGTGTAACATATAAATCTGTCCTAATATTCAACAAGGTTAAAGGTGATAAGTTTAACCTGGTATTTAGTGTGAATTATAGCGACATTAGAATAAATAATATTAAGGTGGGGGGATAGAAGCAATGATAATTAAGACAATAGTTAATGAGAGTTCAAGTGAAAAAGCAATAAATTTCATTAATAAAATATGTAAAATGGATGACAACAGTATGGTTTATATTGATGTAGAAGAACAAAGAACACTAAGATATATTCTCAGATCGAAGAAATATGTTTTCACTTTGCTAAATGTTGAAGAAAATATATTGACATTATTGGTAGAAATAGATCAAGATAAAAATATAATATCAATACCAATTTGCAATATAAAAAGTATAGCAACTTTAGATGTTAATACATTAGAAGCAAAATAAGATAAAAAAATAGGCCCTATGGCCTAAGTAGCTTAGTCAAATTTTAAATACAGGCTATCATAAAATTCATCATCATATTCTCTTTGTTCGTAATTGGTAGCTTGTATTGGTTTGTTTTCTGTTGTAGCTGGTATTGTGTACCTATCCACACAGGCCTTTATAAAATAGCCTACAGGGTTTTTGCCAGGTGTAAATTTAGGCCAATTGGAAATGTACTCTTTAATTGTATCCAGGGGGACATTATCTACCAGATTATTAAGGCCCTCTGAACTTATTTTCCCGTTAACTGTTTTCTCGATTTCTTCTTTTAAATTTTGAAGCTCTGGAGATGGAGATTCAGATGCAGCATCTATTTGGGCATCTTCTATTTGGGATGCATGGGTACCATTTTTAAATATATTGAACTTTAAGGCATCTACCCTCTTACCTCGTTTTATTTCCTCGAAGGTGAAGGATATATCTGTTTTTAATAGTTCCTTTTGTGATGGGAATATTATATCTTTTTTAAAATCATTATATCTAACATACTTTCCTTCTATCCCTAATAATATTTTTAATTCTATAAGTTCTGTAATTCTGTATCCTAACTTTTCATATTGTTTTAATAATTCATAGATTCTCATACTATGGGAACTATTAAGTAAGCAAATATTTTTAAGAATATACTTAGTATAATTAGACTTTAATTCAAGTAATTGAGATTTTAATTTACTGCTAAAACATAAACTTAATATAGATTCATTATTATAATAATTAGCTTCATCAAACCAAACAAGGTCTTTCCAATTCCCATTAGCGTATTTAATTGAAACTTTTTTTCTTAGTAAACTATCTGAATACATTTTCATATATGTATATGTTTTTGTCCCTTCAATACCCAATAAATCATTAAGTTCTTTGACTGTTATTTCTTGTGTTAGAAACTTTGTATCATCTGGTTTGATTTTGGAAATTAAGTAAGCTACAATTTTACTTTCATTTAAAGTCATATTTGTAAATGCTCCGATTAAGTCATTTGATTTTACTACTAGTTCATTTTTATTAATCATTTTTCGTACCCCCCTTTTTTATAGTACTATTGTATATTACATTAGTAAAAAAGTAAATACACAAATAACCCCCGTTTTATTCATTCAATTTCCCGTTTTATTCATTCAATTTCCCGTTTTATTCATTCAATTTCCCGTTTTATTCATTCAATTTCCCGTTTTATTCATTCAATTTCCCGTTTTATAATTCTGTGACATAGTGTTTCCAAGGCTTTGCGGTGGCCGATAGTATTTATATTATTTATATTATTTAAAGTAACAACAACAGGGGGGTAAGATGCTTGGACAAATGTACGAAAATTTGTATATGTTTTGCTTAATTAATAAAAGGGGAATTGCTATCTCGAAATAAATATCTACAGCCCAGTAGCACCGCGGCATAGAGGAACTAAAAAAATAAAAAGAATTCGTATAAATGGTAACTTATTGGGCCAAAAGAGGTGATAGAACTTAGCAACCTAGCTATTGCCCCGTGTTTCCATATTTTACCAGTGCATAATTTGAGTAGGAAATTAGAGTTATATACATGTAATTTAAGTAAATATGGTTATAGATGGTTATATGTGGCTATAGGATATTGTTAATTATATTATAATAATAGTATAATAATAGTTGGTAATAAAAAATTTATATAGGAGTGTGAAGCAAAATGAGGCAAGCAAGAATAATGGTGTACTGTCCTGAAAGTATAAAGACAAGTCTAGACAAAGCTAAAAAGAAAAGCACAATATCAGAAAGTGTAAATACAATAATTTTAAAATGTATAGAATTTGGATTAAAAGAACTATATAAAATTGAAATTGAAAGTAAATAAGTGTAGCCCCCCAAAGCATCCACAAGCCGAGGGACTACACAACAAAATACCCTGAAAGTATTATGCCTATAGCTATTATAGCATATACCATGGGCTAAAAAAAGGAGGAAATTACATGTTTAATTATAGCGATAATTTGCCAGATATATCCATCGATAAAGCCGAATTCACGAGTTCTACAGCTCTAGACAGAGCTATAGACAGAACTAAAGAGATACTTAGCTTTAACGGCTATATTTACACAGAAATAGACTCTAATGATAAATATACATTTACCAATATTATAAGGAGGAATTTACATGTTCTGGATGACTGAGGAACAGATCCAAAAGTACTATGAGAAAAAAGCTAAAAAAGCTATAGCAAAAGATAATGCTAAAGCTGAATATAAACGCCAGGTGTTAGAGAATAGGAAGAGCTTATTTCCTAAATTCATGGAAATAAAACAACTTAAGGCAAAGCTTAAGGAACCTAAGATACGTAGAAGAATAAGCAACATGCTCTTGTTCCTAGCAGTCTTAATGACTGTGGTAACTACATTGACTACAGTTGCAGGGGGTTTAAGCTATAGAGATACACTACTAACCATGCTTACATTTATCCTCTTTGTATCCTTTGCACAGGGAACCATTCTTCTTATATCCTGTATAAAACCATACATAGCTTCTAAAGCCCCCAGGTATTTAGCAATTTGTAGCATATTACAGGTAGCTCTATTGTTAGTATCTATAAGCTTTAACTACATATTTATTTATAACCCGGATAATAATGCATATGTTTCTATGCTTAATATAGTGCTGTGTATAGTCTTTGATATAGCTATTTTAGTTCTCTGTGAATTGTCTTTTGTTATCAGGCTGAATAAAAAACTAGACAAAATAGAATCTAAACTGCATATGGACAGAGAATCTATAAGTCCTGTCCAAATCGAAGCTAAAGAAATAAAGCAATTAAAAAACCCTGTCCCGGACAGAGATATAGAAGCTATAAAACAGGCTATATTAAAATATAAAAATAAAAATATAGCTCCTAGTACAAAGAGCCTAATAGAAATAACTGGACTATCTAGAAATAGGGTAATTGAAGCTAAAAGACACTTGAAGGACGCTGGATATCTAAAGACATTAGGCAATACAACTTATATTAACAATTTGGAGGTAGTTTGATATGGAAAACAAGAAACTTAAGGAAATATATATTCTTATAGCTTTGAATAATGGCAAACACTTTGAAATAATGGGATATAACTACAAGATAAAGAATAACCAATTGTACTTTGAGTCTAGACACCTTAAACACTGGTATAAGGACGACATAAAGTTTTGGGGAGAGGAAAGTTTGTTCATTCTTAAAGAAACTTTAGAAAACCTAGGAGGCATAGAGGATGAAGGATAAAAAAGCTGAGGAAGACAAAGTAATTAAGGACAAAAGGGCTGGCAAAATAACAGTATCACAAGCTAATAGGAAACTTAAACAAATAAAAGATAGCCCCAAGCACTAGAGTAAAAGGGCTATCAAAAACCACAACCCTAAAAGGGCTATAGTCTTAGTATATAGCCCTTGGGGATAAATTGCAAGGGGGAAATATTTATGAAGAACAAAGCTATAAAGGCTATACAGACAAATGTACAAGGAAACCTTAAGCATGAAGGCATACATCCATCTAAAGCGGCTATAGACATAAATACGCAGTTTCTACAGGGCAATATAACAAGTAAACAGGCTGTAGAAGCTATAAAAGCTATATATTTAGGAGGTAGGGAGTCATGATGTTTGCGGATATGCTTATTGAATTCGTATATCTATGTATGAGAATACTGTACAACATAGTGAAATACATATCCATAGGAACTATAAAACTTGTAAAGTGGATATATAGAAGGATAAAAGTACATAGAACAAAGAAGAAACTTAGAAATTACAAAGTATTAGATATCATAAAAATGGATGGGAAATATGTATTAAAATTAAAGGGAGGCCCAAGAATATGAAAATTTTAGATAATAGTTTTGTAGGTGGTTTGGTTAGTGTAGTTCTGATTGGTGTACTTATATGGGGATTAGTTAAGTATGGACTTAAAGGTGCCATAGGGATTCTTTGCCTGAGTTGCATCATATCTGCAATAGCATATCAACCTAGCTATATGGTAGATTTTGGAAAGCTATTTCTTGATACAGCTAAAATGTTGATAGGGGGTTAAGGTATGAAGAAAAATGATTATATTTTAAAATTGTTGAAGAAAATAGGAATAATTCTTTTGAAATTTGCTTATAAATTAGTATTAAGAACCTTGAAAAACTCGTTACAGTTTAAAAAGATTCTCAACACTAAAAAACATTTGATGATATACTGTATAGCTTTAATTATATCATTAATTTCGTTCTGGATGCTAGAAGTGCATCCAGTACTCTATTTTTTATCTCTGTTTACATATTTCTTTTTTTACACTCTTATTATGGACACAAAACAGCTTAATAAAAGAGCTAAAATAAAAAGACTTAATAATAAGTATAAGAAGATTAGAGAGCTGTTTGACAATAAAATAGATGTAGTTTCAGTTGGAAGAGAAAATAGTATTGTTTTTTATTCAAATGAACTAACCGAAAAGGAAATTAAATCGAAACATACACGCTTAGAGTTATTCTTTAACCGAAAAATAGCCGAAATTAGGCAACAAGAAAATAATTTAAGGTATATAAACATTGTATTCCAAACTAAAACTAAATTTAAAAATAAGTACTATTTGGAGCAGTATATTGAGTATGCAGATATAAAGAAAAAGGTTTTACCTTTTATTTTAGGGATAGATGAACAGGAAAATATATATGTTGAGGACTTGTCTAAACTGAACCATATATTTATATCGGGAGAAAGTGATACAGGAAAAAGTGTACTAGCTAACTGCATAATACAAAGTCTAATGGTATTTAACAATATGGCACAACTTATTCTAGTAGACTTAAAAGAAGGTGTAGAATTCCATGACTATAGCAAATTTGGAAATTGTATTATAATATCTAATTTGACAGAGCTTACAAAAGTAATTAGCTACCTGGAAACTGAAATGGTTACAAGACTAAATAAAATAAAGCATACAGCAAAATGTAAGAACATACTACAGTACAACAAAATATCTAAAGATAAGATGAATTATATTGTTGTAGTAATTGATGAATTTGCAACTATAAAATTAAGCAATGGGGAGGGTAAAGAGCTTGAAACAAAACTGGTAACTATATTACAAAAAGGCCGAGCGGCTGGATGTTATGTGATTGGATGTACTCAACGACCATCAGCAACTCAAATGAGTACAGATATAAGAGCAGGTTTCCTATGGAATATATCACTTCGAGTCAAAACACCTGAGACGCAGAGAATGACAAAGATATTAGGTACAGAGAACCTGAAAAAAGGGGAATTTAAGACTGACATAGTCAAAGATACAGTTATTAAGAGCTTTTATATCGATGAAGATACCCACAACGGAGTATATGAAAACTTAGAACATAGAATAATTAAGCAAAAAGAATTTATACAAATTAAAGATAAACAAATTAAAAAGTTATCTATGTATAAGCGCTTGTGTAAATATATAGACACAAAGCTATACAAGCGACGTACGGTGAACTGTATGAGTTGCATTGACTACCGACAATATATAAAATTACCTGCATCGACTGTTATAGCCCAGGTAGAACAGATAAAACAACTATACGGAATAGGGCAAAATAACCCCCCAAATGATACATCAATACAGTCAGACAATTATTCTAAATTTTTGGAATATATTTTTAGACAGAATAAAGATAATGGACTGTTACCAGACTCTAAGGAAATAGAAGGGGCGCTTAAGATATCAAGGCATGTGAGGCTAGGTTTACAGCAAAGAGCTGTAGAAGACGGATATATAGAAAAAACTAGCAAAACTAGATTTAAAATTAAGGTGGGACAAAAATAAATATATCTGGGACAAAATTTGATATTTAAGGAAGGTGATACTATGGACAATGGGAAATATGAATTCTGGGCAATAATAATTTTGGCTATATTACTAATAGCTATAGGACTTATATTCCCATGTGTAGAGCTCGTGTTTGCTGGGATAGGTATATTCCTTATTCTTGGGTTTAATAAATACATGAAGGGGTGATAATATGTTGACCTTGGCCAGAAGATATATGTTGACCTTGGCCAGAAGATATATGTTGACCTTGGCCAGAAGAAAAATAAATATATGAAGGAGATGAAGATATAATGACAGAAGAATATTGTGAAGCTATGCAAACTAAGATATCAAGCCAGATAGAGGAATACAAAAGATGCAGAGATTGCCTATACAACCAAGAAACAAAGAAACACATTGATAAGGTAATAGAATATTTGGAATTACTCTATAAAGATTATGAATTTTAGGGAGGTACACAATGAATAAAGTTGTTAAAATACAAATATATACGGATAATAAAGAAATATATAAAATAGTACATGAATTGATGTGGGAAACAAAGAAGATACAAAATAAGGCTATTTGTGCTATGTACGAGTGGAGCGACTTTAAATTTGAGTATAAAGATAAACACGGGGTATATCCACGCCCCGACGAAATACTTATTAAAAAAAATGGAATTGATTACTATAAGACAATTGGCGGCTATATAGATTGTATGCTAAGGGATAAATTTTATAAAAATATTAGTAACAATAGTAGTAGTTCAGTTATGGAAGCTATGAAGCTCTTTAAAGCAAAAGAAAAGGACATGCAAAAATGCCTTTGTACCCTGCCATACTATAAAACTAGTAGCAAAATAAACCTACACAAACAGGTAATAAAGATATTTAGTAATGATGGAAACTATTATTTCGATGTAGGGCTATTAAGCACTAGATACAAAAAGGAACTTAATATCGATAGTGGGAGATTTCTTTTCACTATGTACATTGGGGACAATAGCCAAAAAACTATAGTGAACAGGGTATTGACAGGGGAATATGGAATTTGTGAAAGTGAGCTACGATATGTAAAGAGACTTAAGAAGTTTTTCTTATATCTTACATATATTAACCAGGATACTTTTAGTAATAATAATGATAATGTACTAGGTGTAGACCTTGGCATTAAATACCCTGTGTATATTGCACTAAAGGACAGCCTTAAGCGATGGAAAATAAATGGTGGTGAAATAGAAGCCTTTAGAAAACAGGTAGAGAAACACAGATATTTAAAGAGAAAACAAAGGTTAGTAGCAGGCAAAGCAGGAAGGAAAAGAGGGAGAGAAAGAATGCTATCGCCAGTTGTGAAAATTAGCGATAAGGTAGCAAGGTTTCGAGACAGAATAAACCATCTATACTCAAGTTTTATAATAGATATTGCAAAAAAAAATAATGTTGGTATAATAAAAATGGAAGATTTGACGGGGATAACTGAAAATAATTTATTCCTGAAAAATTGGAGCTATTACGATTTACAGCAAAAAATAAAATATAAAGCTGAAATTTTAGGCATAAAGGTTATATTGATTGACCCTGCATATACTTCACAAATGTGTAGTGAGTGTGGCTGTATAGAAAAGGGAAATAGAGAAACACAGGAAGATTTTAAATGTTTAGCGTGTGGATTTGAAGCGAATGCAGACTATAATGCAGCGGTAAACATTGCAAATAAAGAGTAAGACTCCTATAAATCTTATAGGTGATGGGTGGACTTGACCGCCTTAAGGTGAGACCTGGAAAAAGTTATCCCAGGAACTCTACCAAGCCGTGAACATACCGGCATCCCAAGTGAGTGCTTGGCAACTTAATATTTGTTAAAAGCTAGTGTTGACGTTGGTTAACTAAGAACATAAATTATGTTGAAGCGGCTGAATATACAATTTGAAGCCAGAGGAAATAGGTTAACTAAGAACATAAATTATGTTGAAGCGATAGCTAAGAAACACGGGTTCAAGAACCATGACTTGGTTAACTAAGAACATAAATTATGTTGAAGCTTATCATAATTACTCCAGTATTCATTGCCATAATCAGTTAACTAAGAACATAAATTATGTTGAAGCTAGACTGTATATATTTCTTAGCAGTCCAGTCCCCTTGTTAACTAAGAACATAAATTATGTTGAAGCCAAATTGATGATACGAAGATGAATGGATTCTGTAGCGTTAACTAAGAACATAAATTATGTTGAAGCTCTAGTTTCTGTTGGACCTTATAGAAATATGTTTCGTTAACTAAGAACATAAATTATGTTGAAGGCGAGATAAGTCTTAGACATGCAAAAGAAGCTATATAGTTAACTAAGAACATAAATTGTGTTGAAGCTGAAAATACTCTTCCATGTCCATATTATCAACCCTTCGTTAACTAAGAACATAAATTATGTTGAAGGTGAAGCAATATTATCAGGATACGGACTATAAGGAAGGTTAACTAAGAACATAAATTATGTTGAAGGGCCGTGTAATTAGGTGTATTAACTTTAATTTTCTTTGTTAACTAAGAACATAAATTATGTTGAAGGTACATTTACCTGTATATTCTTTATAGCTTTGTTCTTGTTAACTAAGAACATAAATTATGTTGAAGGAAATTATAAAAATATCTCTAATAGTCAATTTATTATGTTAACTAAGAACATAAATTATGTTGAAGGAGGAAAGAAACAAGTAAAAATTTGCTAATTCTCAAAGTTAACTAAGAACATAAATTATGTTGAAGGCATATATATTTTCCTGTTCATCTATCCCTAAAATGTTAACTAAGAACATAAATTATGGTGAAGGATATTGATATGGATTTACTAAATAAAGAAATAGAAATATTTAACCAAGAAGATGAATATATAAAAAATTATAGAAAAGAAATTCTGAATAAGATTGAAGAGATTGAAACGACATAGCCTTGTCGTAATATATCTGTAATACAAATGTGCTATAGCTATATGTTATAATGGTTCTTGCCGGTACTAGCTCCGTAGGAGATTGAAACATAATAGCTACCTATATAGGAATTGGAACAAACAAAGCCGGCAGAACCTAGATTTATATTAACTATGTGGTATGTAAATATAGGTATTAAATCTTGAACCGAAACACAAAGCTCTAGAAAATAGAGCTTTTGTTGTGTCCTGTGTTACCATATTTTACCAGATATGGAAATACAGTTCGGTGTGGGAAATTAGATGAGAAAAATGAAACCTTGTATTCTAGATACTTTTAAGGTTTGGATAAAATTGATGAGGAGTGGATCCGGTTCGAAAGTAATTGGAAATTATAAAAAAGAGATCTCTTCTAGAATTTGCTTTGAAGGGAAAGAAGTTGAATACACCCCCAAGAAAATGGTATTTATCAAGTCTTTTACTTTTTCTTTATAATATGGAGTTATACTTCATCACCCCAGCTTTCCCAATTTTTTACTTTTTTTCTAGAAAATAATTCAATTCTGCTCCCAGATGGGTACAATGTATCAATTATTTCTCTGAATTGTTCAGGTTTTTCACTATGTTTAGAACTTTTCTCTATGACCTGGACACTATCAAACAATTTTATATTCTCAGGTGTGCAGCTTCCTTTAGTTGCAACAAATAATAATTCATGTCTTACACTTGAATAGTGTCCCATATTATGTTTAACTTTATCCCACACAAAATGAGTCTTATATTTAAATCCCCATGCTTTTATAACTTGTAAAGCTTCTTCTAACTGAGGAACTACTCCCCATAGAAATAAAACTGCATTATCCTCAGTCTTATCTTTAACTGGCATATTGCATATATCATCTAATTGCATTGTATTGTAATGTGTTTCTGCTCCTGTAGTTCCGTTATATTCATGCTTATCGTTATAACTCCAAGGAGGATCGGCATATATTACTTTGTACTTTCCTTCGATAGGGTTTACATTTTTTATGGTTTCTTGGCGTTCTTTGTTCCTTTGTTCCTTTTTCTTTTCTTGTATTTTCTTAAGGCATTCTGTTTGTGTTGGTATATCTTCACTGTTTTCGATTACTTCCTCGACTATATCTTTGTTTTCGGCTAGTTGTTGGAATCTTGAAGTATCCATTTTTGAAAATCCTAATTTTTCAGCTTTTTCTTCTTTTGTTTCAAAAGTAACAC
>Ga0307445_10000935_pt1 | contig 16237 bp, 11 predicted proteins | sample SalMarSW160330MG_FD_202147 | JGI IMG/M metagenome (GOLD analysis project Ga0307445, IMG submission 202147) | Salt marsh sediment microbial communities from the Plum Island Ecosystem LTER, Massachusetts, United States - SW1603-30 | ecosystem: Environmental > Aquatic > Marine > Intertidal zone >...
TTTCCACAAACCGGGTAAGCGGCACATCCTCCGAAACATCATCCAATCTTTCCCCTGCGCACAAACAAACATTTTGCTGTTTAAACACATCACAAGGACAGGGTTCCTTAGGATTGCAGATGCAGTGCCCCAGTTTGATAGAGCGCTGCATGATCCGTTTTCTTTTTTCCTTGTCAACCATGATAAATTATCCTTTTTTAAGAATAGACAAAAGTGCATCCAGAACGACCTTGTCTTCCCGTTCCTGGATGGTGCGGAAATCCAGCAACACGGCATCATTCTGTACCCTTGGAAAAACAGCGGGTCGGTGCTGCCGCAGGGAGCGGGCCAGACTTTCCGCCGAAAAAACCTTGGGTTTCACCATCAAAAGCTTGGTGGGCAGGGTTTGCACCGGGACAGAACCGCTTCCTACCTGAGAACCACCATCAACAACGGAGAACTCCACTCCCTCTGGAATCTGCCTCTTGAGATTTCTTAAAACTTTTTTTGCTCGAGACTCGATTTCTCGGGCCGAGAGGGAAAACATCTTGTGAACAGGATGTCTCTCCTTCAATTTTTCCGGTGACCGGAAAAGCCGGAGCGTCGCTTCCATCCCTGCGATGGTCATTTTGCCGATGCGGAATGCCCGGGCCAGGGGATTTTTCCTGATCCTCCGGATGAGGTCGGCCTTTCCCACGATAATGCCTGACTGAGGGCCGCCGATGAGCTTGTCGCCGCTGAAGCAGACAACGTCTGCCCCCGCCATCAAGCTATGTTGGACCATCGGTTCAGACTCGAGACCATATTCATTCAAATCCACCAGAGCGCCGCTTCCCAGATCATCGATCAGGGGAACGTTGTGCTCTTTGGCCAATAGAGCCAGTTCTTCGATACCTGGTTCCCCAGAAAAACCTACGATGCGGTAATTGCTGTGATGCACCCGCATGATCGCACCGGTCTCCTCCCAGATCGCGGCTGCATAATCGCGAAGGTGCGTCCGGTTCGTGGTGCCCACTTCCCGGAGAATGGCCCCACTGGCAGCCATGACATCAGGCATGCGGAAAGCCCCGCCGATCTCGACCAGCTGGCCACGGGATAGGATGACCTCCTTCCCGCTTGCCAGGGTGTTCAGGATGAGCATGGTGGCGGCTGCGTTGTTGTTGACCACGGTGGCAGCTTCAGCCCCGGTGATTTCGCAGATAAGCTCATCGAGATGCACATCCCGGTGGCCCCTCCTTCCTGTCTCGATATCCGCGGCCAGTGTACAGTATCCTTCGATGACATCATCGATGGCATCCTGGGCATCCTTGGGCAGCACGGCCCGGCCCAAACCGGTGTGGAGGACAACGCCGGTTGCATTCACAGCCTTTACCAACGAGGGTGAGAATGCCTCCAGGAGATGTGTCTCGATCTTTTTCAGGATGCTCTCCTGAGATACCACATCCTCTGCCAATGATTCCCTGCCTTCCTCCAAAATTATCGCTCGAAGCCCCTCGATCACTTTCCGGACGGCATCGACAACGCACTCTCTCCCATATTTTTTACTCAAACCTTCCGATTCCTCTGTTTTCAGCAGACTGTCCACAGAGGGAAGCCGACGGAGAAGATCTTTCGCCATTTTATTACCTTTTTAAAAGAATTTAGTGGTCTTCATAATTTAGCATTTATAATCCCGCTTCATCAAGCAAAGAAATCCCGAATAAGGCACAGCTAAACCGGCTGCACCAACCTTTCAGGATGCTTCGGTCATAGGAACTTTCTGCCGATATTAGGGGTCGAGATTAAAAACAAGGTTTCCGGCTTTTTTTTCACTTCGTTCTGCTTCTTCTTTTATCGAGCACAGGGCATGATTCCACACAACGTCATGAACGAAGACAGGGAATAACCGCCGAAAAAGCCACCAGTATAACTTCGAGAAAAAGCCATTGCCCTTTTTAAAATCGTATGCCGTGTAAATGACGAGCCGGTTGTTCCCATCCTCGGTCGGCTTTATTTCGAATAAAAGTTTTCCTCTTTCTGCAAACTTCTCGCTTACCTCGTAATACAAAACCTTATCCGGGACCACCTGTTTAAGCTTCATGTCCACTGAAATGGGTAAAAATTTGAGGCTGTATCTTATAGTCGAGGCTATCTCGTTGGGCTTCCCGGAAATCCGCTTTATCCGAACAGCCCGAAGGTTCATGTAGCTTCTTCTGTCATCTCCGAACTTGCCCAATTCCTCGAATATTTCGCTTCTGATCGCTTTGATTTTTATCGCGTACATCCGTTCAAAATCAGGGGCACTTGCCAATGTCATCCCCAGAATGGAGGAAAGAGACCCCTTTATGTAATCTCTTTTTTCCTTCAAAACGACCGTAGGATACCTCCCATACTCTCCCCACCTCAACCCAAACATAAATTCGGAGAAGATATTTCGCAGCGTCACGAAGAATCCCCCGATCAGGACCGATTGGAGGGCGCGAAAGCTGAACATAGCGCCGAATATTTCCCTGTAGTTAGCATACCCGCTGGCTATCTTCCACAAAATCTGTCCCAAAGGCCGTTTGTCCTTATCTTTGATCTTGAGTTCTGTTGCGAAGGTCTGATAGAGGACTCTGCTCAGGAACGGGGTGCTGAAGGCCAGCCGGATCAATCGAAAGACCAGCTTGCCGAACCGGTTGTCCATGGACAACCATTTGACGGTTTTTCCGTATTCTTTGCTCAAGATTGTTTTATCAAATCCCTCGCTCATAATGCTGTGGGCTAGCTTCGAAGCGGTCAGAAAGGCAGAATACAATCCATCCTTATACAACCGGGACCCAAGAGCATCTCCGATGATCGCCAGCCTTTCGGCAACGGGATTCTTGGCAACACCGACTGTCATTCTTGGCGAACAAGTACAGGCTATAGGGTAAGTCGCGATATTCGGAAGGATTCTATTCAATTGGGGCAATTTGACGATCTTGTTTATTATCATCCGCGTATCCCTAGGGAGTGCAGCTCTATCGATGAATTTTCCGATCACTGTGACGGTTACATAGTTTCCCTTGGGGACAAGAGCGATATGTTCAAGAGGTATCTCCCTGGATCCATATTCGATAAAATAAACCTCGTTTTTTAGGTTTTTTTCAAGGACCTCAGGGGAGACTTTCAGCTCGAATACGAGAGTCCTTCTCAGTTTGGCAGGAACAAAATCCCTATTAATCCTCTGAATCGAACGGATGAGTGGGTTTTCCCTGTAATCCTTACCGGTTTGAGTGTTGACACCCGTTGCAATGGCCACAAAAGATCCACGCATAGATATCACGGCCCCCGATGCCTGCTTGATTTTTAACTCAGGAGTGTCTGAGTCTGAGTACAATACATCGAGGACTTCGCCCTGGAGAAGGGTCGCTCCCTCCTCGACTGCCCTCCCGAGGAGGAAAGCATCCAATCCTCTTTGCTTCTCGTTGGGCTTAGACGGCAAAGATCCCCGGAACACCGAGTACATGTTCATCAGGTTCGGAACTTTGATAGGGATATTCTTCCACATCCCATGAATCCATATCCTGTTTATTTTTCCCCGGATAGTTTCTGGCGGAACCTGGATCCCGATTTCCTCCATGATGGCGCTTAACCGGGGAGAAATGCCTCCGGCGCCGAAGTTGCATCCTTTTATCCACCAATACTCTTCCTCCGTCTTCAACATGGTTTTTTTCTCAATGATAAAAACTTCTATTTCCTTTTTCTTACAGCGGGCTTCTCTGAGAAGACAAAGAGCAAAAAATGATCCGGCAGGCCCGCCTCCTACGATGAGGAATTTATCGTTGGGGGGCATTCGACTTTCTTCCGCTATTTTCATCGGAACAAACCAACTCTCTTTTTTTTCTGGGAGCCATTTTGATACACAAAAGGGGAATTTTTAAAACGCGCTACAAAATTTATTTTCGAACTGTTCTATATCTCTATTCCCGGAATTGATTTATCATCAACTCCTCATCCCAGGAATGAACTAAGCCATGGCTGGACGAATATTGTTTCCATTCATCATAGGAAACGAGTGGCCTGGTTCTCTCGATCTCGTTTATCGTCGTTTTTAAAACCCCGGGTAATTTATTTACCTCTTCTGTCAAATACGTTTTCAATTTCTCCTCAGAATCTGCCAGAACGGAAAACTGAATACTATCTCCGAAAAGATGAAACGTGTATGCGACATAGGCCATTTTAAGACCCTCAGGAAGGGTAGCCGATGCAATAGTATTGTATACATCCTTAAGTTTTTTCGGAAAAACCTTCAAGGTGATCGTGAATCTTTTCATGCCTTTTGTATCTTTCGGCAGAGGAAAAAATACGGGTTTGATCATATTTATCACCCAAATATCTGTTAGAGTCTCGATGTTGTTTAAACGTTCGGCGATAAAATCACCAAGGACCGATGGATCGTTCGTGTGGATAAAAAGACTTACATCCTTGTGCTTGATTCGCTTGGAAAGATAGAGCAACTGCCCTTTCCCCTTTATGCTTTCCTGTAACTCGTTTATTTGAGACATGATGACGTCACAAATCCTTTCCTTTTTTTCCTGGGCTTGCAACCTGACAATGTTGATCATTTAAGCCTCCCTTTTTTTGCCTTTTATTATAAAACCGATAAATTCCATTGAATCTCTCTAGTTAATTTATTTTTATCTGGGAAGTTTGTCAAGTTTTCCATGTTATATTTCGTCTCCTACAGGCAAAGGAAATTCTAATCCCCTGTCATATCATGGCTTTTTTTGCAAGTTTTATAACACGGAGTTGTCACGCATGATGTGCTCCTCGAGGAAAAAGCGCCAGGATATCTATGCCTTGCTCCGTAAAACGGAATATCCTTATGCCGACATTATTGAAAAAGAAAAAAAAGACAAACACTTGAAATCGTAACCATTTTCCCCATTTCTTGCGTTATAATATCTGGAAGCATTTTAAGAATTATGGTTTAATGTAACAGACAGATTGGAAGAGAGTTGCTCGATCGCAGTCTAATAAAGTATACCAAGAAGAGTAAACGATGAAATGTCCCAAATGTCTCGCTGATAATCCTCCCGACAGCCGGTTCTGCCGGAAGTGCGCCGCTCCGCTTCCTGCCGAAGAGGATCTATCCATATCCCAGACCAAAACCCTTCAATTGCCTGCCACGATGGTAGATCGTGGAACTTTGTTGGCCGAAAGATACGAGATAATCGAGGAATTGGGCAAGGGCGGCATGGGTCGCGTTTACAAAGTCTATGATAAAAAGATCAAGGAGGTGGTGGCTCTCAAACTCATAAGACCAGAGATAAGCGCCGATGAAAATACCATCGAACGCTTTAACAATGAGCTGCGGCTGGCCCGCAAGATATCCCACCGGCATGTGTGCCGGATGTACGATCTCGGTCAAGAGGGCTCCTCCCGCTTTATCACCATGGAGTATGTGCCGGGAGAGGATTTGAAAAGGTTCATCAAGCGATCGGGACAGCTGACGGCCGGCAAGGCTGTTTCTATAGCCAGGCAGGTTTGTGAAGGACTGGCAGAGGCCCATCATCTGGGTATCATCCACAGGGACCTCAAGCCACAAAACATCATGATCGATGAGAACGGAAACACACGGATCATGGACTTCGGGATCGCCCGTTTTCTCGAGGGAGAAGGTTTGACGACCCAAGGTGTCATGATCGGCACCCCGGATTACATGGCTCCAGAACAGGCAGAATTGGAAGGGGTGGATCAGAGATCGGACATATACGCTTTGGGCATAATTCTGTTTGAAATGGTCACAGGGAAAGTGCCCTTCGAGGGAAAAACACCTCTGAGTGTGGCACTGAAGCACAAAAATCAAGCGCCTCCTGATCCGGCAGATCTCAATGCGCAGGTGACTGCGGATCTCAGCCGGGTGATACTCAGGTGCTTGGAAAAAGAAAAAAGCTTGCGATACCAGAGTGCGGAGGAGCTTTTTGCCGATCTGAAAAATATCGAAGAAGGATTACCTACGACACAAAAAACAATCCCCAAAATAAAACCTCAGCCATCCGATGAAATCACAGTCACCTTCAAGAAAAAAAAGTTCCTGATCCCAGCCCTTGTTGTGCTGGCTATCATTCTGGTTTTCGTCATCCAGCAGATAATCCCTTCCAAACAAGCAGAAACAGCTGCCCAGAGAACTTCTGAATCGATAAAACCTCCGGCTCCCCCCGAAATCAGAGGGGAAAGGGAGGATATCGCTTCCAAAAAAACCACGTCTTCTTTGAGAAACTTGATACCTGCGGATCTTGAAAAGGTGGTCGATACATCAAATTTCAGAAGTGAGATGCAATGGCTGGGAAGAGCCATCAGTATATTGAGTCCCGAGGCCATGAAAGCCTTGGATGAGGAGGACTTGAAAGGCTTTGAAAACTTTCTGGTGACCATCAGGGAAAGGCTGCCGGAAGAGGGTTCTTACAGGAGTGTCATCGACCAAGTGAAGAGCAAATTGCAAGAAGGGAAAAAACTCCAGGACGCAGGAAAACAGGAAGAAGCCGAAAAAAGCTATCAGGAGAGCCAATCGCAGATGAGGGCGCTCCTCGATTCCGTCAGACAAAAAGAAAGAGCTGACCGGGCAAAGGATTCGATGGATCAAGCCAGGCTGTACGCCTACCAGCGGGTGAGCAAGCACAAGGACAATTTGCTTTTCGCCGTGGCGGAAAAACAGGCGAAAGTGGCCGCCGATTCCTACAAAAAGGGCGATTTTGCAGGAGCCAAGACACTGTATGGCGTTCTGGAAAAAATCTTCACCTTCAGTGTTCAGGAAAGCGACGATGCCGGGAGTGTCGAAATTTTAAAAAATTATATCGTAGGGCTCAGGACCGAGGTCAATATTGCAGGAATCCCCGCCTCCGCTTCTTGGTTTTACGACAGAGCCAGGGAAGAAGAGGAACGAGCGAAATCGCTTTCAGAGAAAAAAGAATTCGCAGCCGCAGCAGAAACCTTTATCCAGGCCGCTTTCCTGTATGAAAAAGTCCAAGAAGAAGTGGCAAAAAACAGAACCCCCGCACGACGCTAGCTCAATTCGGGGACAGGATACCCTTTCACCTATTTTTCATCGAGACTCGATCAACCTAGGTCAAATCGAATATGCAACTTTAGAATTCATTCTCAGGTTGTTTATAATAATTCGTGAAATTCTGTGTAGAGGAGAGAAATGAGAAAAGCGCCTATTTTTCTTTTTATCAGTCTATTTTTGGCATTTCTTACAGCATCCCTGGCAATGGTCGATGGAGTTAAAACCAGGAATGCAGGAACACCAGGAGAAATCGTTGAAGGAGACTTGGCAAAAAAACTGGACTTGTATATGACGCGGATCACGCCCTTCGGATTTTCCGGAGCGCTTCTTGTCGCCAAAGACGGCAATGTCATCCTGAACAAGGGGTATGGGATGGCCATCAGGTCAGAGAATATACCCAATACTTCCGAAACAGTGTTCAGCGTCGGTTCGATCACCAAACAATTCACGGCCGCCGGGATCATGAAGCTGGAGATGATGGGTAAACTGAAGACAGAAGATCCGATCACCAAATATTTCGAGGACGTACCGGAGGACAAAAAGGCCATAACCCTGCACAACCTCCTCACGCACACATCCGGAGTGATCGACTTCACAGGACCTGATTTCGAGGCAGCTCCCAGGGATGAGACGATGAAAAAAGCTTTAGCGGCACCTCTTCGATTCAAACCGGGAGAGCAGTTTGGCTACTCCAATGCCGGATACAGCATGCTGGCCGCGGTGATCGAGAAAATCTCGGGGCAAAGTTATGAAGAATTCATGAACGAGAACATATTCACCCCGGCCGGGATGAAATTCACCGGGTATAGGATGCCTGAGTGGGGCAAAAAAGTGGTGGCCCACTGGTACAGGGGAGAAAAAGACAATGGAACACCTCTGGAAAAGGACTACCCTTACTGGCACTATCTAGGAAACGGGGGGATCCTTTCCACCACAGAGGACATGTACAGATGGCATCAGGCTCTTCTGGAAGACAAGGTGCTCTCAGCAGCGGTCAAAAAAAAGATGTTCATGCCTTTTTTGAACGAATACGGATACGGTTGGGATATCATCCAAAGAGAGATGGGAACTCTGATCCAACATGACGGAGGAAGCATGCTGGGTTGCAGCGCTGAGTTCCGGCGTTATATCGATGCTAAAACGGTCACCATGGTGTTCTGCAACCAGAGTTATGGTCAACGGGCACTTTTCGAGGCGGTCAGGGATAAGATCGAAATGCTCGTTTTTGGCGGAGATGTGGCCATTCCCCCAGAGGTTACAGCCCCACAAGCGGACATACTTCAGAAGTTCGAAGGAACATACAAACTGCAAAGCGGTGGGCACCTCCTTGCCCAGCGAAAGGACAAAACCCTTATCGTCTCCGCCCAAGGGCAGGATGCCATTTCTGCTTTGTTCGATCCGGAAAATCCGGATCCCTCTGCGTTCGAGGAACTGAACGAGTTATCCGTATCGGTTTTCGAAGCAGCACTCAAAGGGGACTTTGAACCTTTCGGGGCTATCCTTGCAAACAAAGAACGGCGCATGAAGCCAGTCCAGGAACTGATCGAGATGCGGCTTCGCATGTACAAGCCGGAAACAGGCGAGATAAAAACCGTAAAATCCCAAGGAACGCTTCCTTCGACATTCGATGGAGAAAAAGCAGCCGTCACTTATGTGGAACTAAAGGGCAAAATGGGAAGCATATATTTCGAGCTTATTTGGCGAGACGGCAAAAATGTCGGGGTAGGACCGACTCCTCCACCAGGCGAGATGGCCATGCCGTTTTTACCCGTTTCAGAAACAGAATTTGTGGGCTACCGGATAGATTCGGCTGTCGGGTCTAAAATCGGATTCAAAATAGATGCGGGAGGAGCTATCATAGGACTCGTCCAGCCAGGAAATAAAGACTTTTTGGCCCTGAAACAGAGATAGGACCTCGCTTGCCCGATCACTTCCCTCTGATGATCATCCGATATTTGGCGTTTTTTTCGACCAAGTCTCGGGAAAAATAATCCGGGTGATATTCGTTTGCAACATACAGCTCAGTCTGGTCACAATAATGCGCGCTGGCCGGAATACCGGAAACCCCGGTCGGGATGACAGTCAGGGACTCATCCCAGTCTGCCAAAGAATAGATATGCCGGTGGGAGGCACCCCATGTAACGGCAAAAGGCGCGCCATCAGGATAGGAGTACGGGCACACCGTGTGACTGCTCCCACCTACATCATATGGGCCCCTGTTGAACCCAAGCAGCCAGTCCAAAATTTTCACGCTCCCCAAAGGGTGCTCTAACGTGAGCTGATGAATCTTCCCCCATTTCCATCTATCGGGATTCCTTCCATGATTGTCCTGAAAAAACGCGACCGTATTTTTAAAACTTTTTTGCACCACCTCTGTGAAGGTTTCCCTTTTATCGGGCGTGTTTTTATCGTCGCTCCAAAGAGAATCTCTCGCCGCCATGACATTCTCGATGGTGTAGTCTCGGAGCGATCCGGAATCCAGGAAATCATCGAACAGCTCAACGCCCATCTCGTCCAGGAGCAAATTCTCCGTAAATTGACATAAAAATTTCTCGAATACCGATGCTTCCGGGCTGGATTTGGCCAGAATTCCATCCCATGAGGAGAACATGTCGAGAACTCGTTTTTCCAATGCGCTCCAGTCATCCGACTTTTCCAGCTCGGCCAAAATAATGGGCTTTATGTCTTCCACCAATTTGGATTTCTGGTCCGCCTGCATCCTCTTGAAATCATTAACCGATAAAAGGTCCTTTTCTTCCAACATTTCTCTGATACGGTCTATACGTGTGTGCGGGAAGAACCAGTGGCTGATGTAGTGGGGATACTCTTGCCCTGCCGTTCTGTTGTTGGCGCTGGATTCATAACCCCGCTCCGGATTGAAGCTGTGGGGTAGTTCTTCAAAGGGGACGATCCCTTGCCAATCATATTCATCGGTCCATCCTGGGAAAACGGCAAGGGTATCCCCATCTTTACGGATCGGAACGCCGGCACAACAATACAGACCGATGTTGCCATCCACATCGGCATAAACGGTATTCTGGCTGACCGAAAGAAAAGTGCTCATCGCTTTCCTGAAGTCATCCCAGTTATCGGCCCTGTTGACAAGATAAACGGACCGGAGCTCGTTGGAATAATCGTTCCCGATCCACCGCATGGAAATGGCCGAGTCTTCCACATCTTGAAACCGGGAAACGATGGGGCCCCGGTGGGTGAACCGGAGCTCTTCCTGTATGGTTCGACCTCCTGATATTTCTATATCTTCCGTTCTCACCTCCATGTCCTGCCATTTTCCGTTCAACTCATACTGGCAAGAATTTTCAGGGTTGATTCTCTCCATATAAAAGTCCACATTGTCTACCATCACGTTTGTGAAGCCCCAGGCGATCCGGTCGTTGTGCCCGGCCACGACAAAGGGCTGGCCTGGAAGGACAACGCCTGTGACATTCATATCTCCTTCCACCACCTGATGCATCTGGTACCAAATCCCAGGGGAATTGAGTCCGAGATGCATGTCATTGGCCAGAATCGGCATCCCCGTCACGCTCTTTTTTCCCGCTACGGCCCAATTGTTGCTGCCCCCGAAAACGACAAGCCCCAGCCTTTCGAGAAAACGGTTGGCTGACAGGAGAGTTGACTCCATGCTAGGGAAAACGACGGTATCATGAAGAACCATATCAGAAACCAATTCTTTGGCTCTAGTTTCACCGAATCTTTTCCGGATCTTATCTAGTACCACTTCTTCACTCCAACCCAGTGCCAAATCCCAGCCCATATATCCCACGAGATTTATGGAGTGTTCGGGCAGCCATGCCTCTGGTTCATACCGAAGGATGATGAATTCGGGGGGGAGTTTGCCGATATGGGATGTGATGTATTGATTGACGCCGTCCGCAAAAGCCAAACAAGCCCCGATCAACGGATCCTCTGACTCTTCCAGGATCATTCGAGATTTCTCAGACATCCGCAAAGATCGCATCAGGATGTCTGTGTTTGCCAAATCTTCCCCAAATATTTCGGAGAGGCGCCCTGTGCATGCCCTGCGGAGAAGGTCCATCTGCCAGAGCCGGTCCTGGGCCATACAGTATCCGACTGCCCGGTAAAGATCGTTTTCATTTTGGGCATAGACATGGGGAATTCCGCATGCATCCCGGTACACAATGACATCATCGGTGACTCCTGAGAGTTCGACGGATGCACTGTAATCGGGAAGTCCTCTCCGTGCAACGGATCGAATCAATAGGATTCCTGCGATCAACGCCCCTGCGATCAACGCGATGAAGACGATCCCCGCGATCTTCCATTTTTTCACAAGCTACTCCTTATCCAAAGGTCCTTCTCATCAAAAAAATCAGGGCCGCCTTCTTTTATGGATTGATCCCAAAGGCTGGCTTTCGGGTTTTCCATTTTCCTCTTGTAAAATCCGGAACTTTTACGGGGACGCTGCCCTCGGCGATGGATCGTTCTGAAAGAGGCCCATGAATGCTCATGATTACAGAGTCATACACATCGATCGGAGTTTGTGTTTTGTTGCGGACCGCATCGATAAAAAGGCTGATCTCCAAATAGTCAGTACCTCCATGGGAAAATTGGCCGGACTGATCTTTCATAGACTGCCACCAGGCGTGTTCGTGTTTTTCCTGGTAAGGATCGAAGGATTCCCATTCGTGGTACTTGGGGCTGATACCCGTCAGATAGACCGCATTCCTCTGCTCGTTGTAAATCCCTCGAGTACCCTGGATCATCCACCGGTTATCATACGGCCGGGGGAGCTGCATGTCATAGTTGATCACGATGGACTTCCCCTTTTTGGTCCGGACCACGGTGGTGACGATATCGCCTTGGGCATACGTGCGCTTGGCATTGGGGTGGTCGGGCCCGAATCGCCGGATAAAATAGTCATTGATCCCGAAACAATCGGTGGCCGTCGAGGTGAGGGAATCGTAATAGTCGCCGCACCCGATATCCAGCCAGCTGATGACCGGGCCCAGCTGGTGGGTGGGGTACTGGTCGCGGTTGTGTTGGAGAAGATACTTGGCAGCCCATCTATCCTCCCCTGTCTCGGGATCGAAGAACCAGTGGTCGATACAGTCATGAGAATGGGCACAGTGGCAATGAACGATCTCCCCCAACAGCCCCTGGCGGACCATGTTGAGAACGGCCAGGTTGTCTCGCCGGAAACTCCAGTTCTCCAACATCATGCAGGGAGTGCGGGTCTCTTCAAACGTGTCGACCAACTCCCAGCACTCTTCCAGGGTATAGGCCGCTGGAACCTCCACGCCGATATATTTGCCCGCTTTCATCCCGTAGACAGCCATCGGAGCGTGCCATTCCCAGTATGTGGCGATGATCACAGCATCGATGTCATCGCGGGCCATCAATTCCTTGAAAATATATTCGTCTTTGGAATACCCCTCCGGTTTTTTGCGCCCGGATTTGACCACCATATCCTGAGCCATAGCCAGATGATCCTTGTCGATATCGCAAAGCGCCGGGATTTCAACTTCTTTCAAACCGAGCAAGATCCCCAACAGGCTGCGGCCACGGTTACCTGTGCCCACAACGCCTACTCTTACAGGCTTTTGATCATCGAAAGATAGCCGGGGATTGATTCCATGTTTTTTGGCCGCCAGGCTGACAGTGGCGACAGCATTGGCCTTCAAGAACTCTCTGCGGCTTAGAACCATTTTTTCCCCTCCTCTCGATAAGCTCTGGAGTCAGGACCAGATTATCAAATCCTATCGTAGTTGACAACATTATTCGGTACCAGGATATTATTCGCTACCTGCCCCTAAATTTCTTGTCCCCAATTTCTTAAACGGCTAATTAGGGTATAGGCTATCCCGGTACCGAATTATGATAGAATGGGTTGTTATGATTACGGTTCGCGCAGAGAGGATAGGAGACATCAAAGCCATCCATTTAGTGAATTGCCTGGCATTCTGCCAAACGGATGAGGTGACCCAAAAATCATGAAGGAAACCCGGCGCCTTTATCACGATCTCAGCTGGATCTGGCCAATCGTCAGCCCTCCAGAAGATTATGTCGAAGAGACCGAATTTTTTTGCCGTGTCATCAACGAAGAGGCAAAATTAAACGTTCGATCCCTTCTTCATTTGGGTTGCGGCGGAGGCCGGAATGATTTCACCTTCCAAAAAAACTTCGCCGTGACAGGTGTGGATATCAGCGAAGAAATGCTCGAATTGGCAAAAAAACTCAATCCGGCATCGGAATACATACTGGGAGACATGCGCTCCATTCGGTTGGACAAGACGTTCGACTGCGTTGCCGCCCTGGATTCAGTCAATTACATGAAGACCGAGGAAGAACTGAATCAGTTATTCCAGACAGCTTATGAGCACCTTAATCCAGGGGGTGTTTTTATCACGGTCGTAGAGGAGAGTCGTGAGCGTTTCAAGCAGAACCGGACTATCTCCTCCACACATGCGTTTGACGACACACAGGTCACATTCATCGAGAACAGCTTTGATCCAAATCCAAATGACGATCATTTCGATATGACATTCATCTACCTCGTCCGTAAAAAGGGTAACTTTGAAATCCACACAGACTCCCATATATGGGGAGTATTTAAAATGGATACCTGGCGCCAGTTGTTGAAAACAACGGGATTCGATGTGCAGGAGCTTAAATTCGCGCATTCGACTTTTTTGGAGGATGAATTTCTGCCTATGCTTATCTGCTTAAAACCACAACGAAGTATAAGCTTCTCTATTCCCGAAAATGCAACAAATTTGTTTCTCCGTGGGTTATATAATTTTAAGGAGGTCGGAGTATGAGTAAAACAATGAATTTGACGATGCACATAGGAATTATGTTGTTGTTGGTAACAACTGCTTCTTTTTCTCAAAAAATCGAGACAAAAGACGGCATTCGTCTTGTCCACAATGAAAAAGAGGGAAAATGGGGGGAAAAACCAGAAATTTCCCTGGATTATGTTAAAAATATTGGTGACTTGGAGTCGGACGATGAAAATGTGTTGTTTTACATGCCCGCAGATATAGCCGTCGATGATGAAGGAAACATATATGTGCTGGATTCGGGCAATCACCGGATCCAGAAATTCGATCATGAAGGCAATTTTCTCGCCTCCTTCGGAAGAAAGGGACAGGGGCCGGGGGAATTTCAGTACCCCCACTCCATCGATATCGATGAGCAAGGGTTTATGTATGTCTCTGATATGGGAAACCAAAAAATACAAATATTGAAACCTGATGGGGGGCTGGAAAAAGAGATCAAAAAGACGGATGAAGCTCCCGGGATCGTCCGGATCAGATCCGACCGGATGATAATGGGGCAGGGCTCTTCTGTCTACAGTTTCGGGATGATGAGCATGGAAGAAGAACAAGTACTTCCAAAATTGATAAAAGTTCTGGATATGGACGCAGAAATTCAGAAGGAATTCGGAGACCAAAAGGACTACAAAGACATGCTGGTGAATAGGATAGGAAACCGCTATCATTTTGCGGTCGACAAAGAGAGTAATGTATATTTGTCCTTCGATTATCAAAACCGGATCGAGAAATATTCTCCCGAAGGAAATCTGCTATGGAGGGCGGACCGTAAACTGGATTACGACGTAACGACACCCAAAGCAAAAGGAGACATATCCAGAAGCGGTGGCAGAGTGTCCGTCCGGATGCCGCAGATGAACAATGTCTCCAGCGGAATTGCAGTGGACCAGAAAGGAAGAGTTTGGGTCGTAACCAACAAAAGACAGATCAAGGAGGAAGAGCAGGTTCAGACATCCGTGATGGTAACTCAGGAAGGGGGGCAGAGGTCACAGAATTATTCGGTTTCGGGAAACACCGACGTCGATGAGACAGACATGTATGTGCTGGAAGTCTACGACCCTGATGGCATCCTGCTCGGCAGCATCCAGCTCGACAAATTCGCTGATGATATCCACATCGTAAAAGACAGAATCTTTATCCTGGATAAATTCCGCGGGATGCAGTACTACGTTTACAAAATCATTGAAAACTAGGGGGGAGAACGGCTAAATAGAAAGTTTGATGAGATGGGGTGGAACCTTATGGGATGTCCCCTAAATAAAAGATTTTAGTTCTTGGCTGAGGGAAGGGTGCTGAAGCTTTCTGATGGCCTTCAATTCGATCTGCCTGATTCGTTCACGGGTCACGTTAAACCTCTCTCCAACTTCTTCGAGTGTGTGTTCCCGTCCATCGACCAAACCATACCTCATCTCTAAGATTTTTGTTTCTCTTTCCGTCAAATTTTTCAGAATTTGTTTGATCTTCTCCCTGAGATTTGCGCGAACCACAGAGTCCGGTGGAGCCAGAACGTCTCTGTCTTCGATAAAATCAGAGATCTGTCCACTCCCATCTTGACCGATGGGAAGTTCGATCGAAACGGGTTCCTGAGTGTTTTTGATAAGACTTCTCACTTTGCTGACCGGTAACTGGGTAGTTTCGGCCAGCTCGTCAAAAGTCGCCTCTCTTCCCTTCATCTCCCCGATAGCCCGGGCCACCTTTCTGAGTTTATGCAGCGTCTCGGTCACATGCACAGGGATTCTTATCGTGCGCGCTTGATCGGCAATAGCCCGGGTGATAGATTGCCGGATCCACCATGTGGCATAGGTCGAAAATTTGTTCCCTCTGCGGTGCTCATACTTCTCGACCGCTCTCATCAGGCCCATGTTGCCTTCTTGGATGAGATCGAGAAGAGGAACACCCCGGTTTTGGTGCTTTTTGGCGATCGATACGACCAATCGCAAATTGGCCGCAACCATTTCTTGCATTGCTTGATCTCTCTTTTTCTTTCCCTTCTCCAACAGGGTGAGGATCTCCCTCACTCGATTAGGTCGAAGGCGAATCTCTCGTTGGATCAATCTAAGCTGCTTGCTGACTTCTCTGAGTTTTTGCTCCAATTTTTTTTCTTCGACCGTTCCCTTAATCCCTTTTTTCAAGAATTGCAACTCCTGTTTTGCCTCGGCCAACCTCCGTGCCGACTGGAGTTTATCGTGAATTTTATCGATAATTTTTTCCCTTTGGGATTCCCGTATCGTTAATCTCTCGATAAAATCCTGTATCTTTATGACCAAGCGACCGCGTGTAAACCTGTTATTTTTTTCCTGGGGGATTCGGTCAAGCTCTGCCGTCAATTTTTTAATCTCCTGTAGTTTTTTGAGCACACGAGACTTTACTCTCGCGATCTTCGCTCCTGAAAGTTGCTCATCTGTGTATTCAAAAAGCGAATGAACGACAGCGG
>Ga0307445_10000937_pt1 | contig 16207 bp, 11 predicted proteins | sample SalMarSW160330MG_FD_202147 | JGI IMG/M metagenome (GOLD analysis project Ga0307445, IMG submission 202147) | Salt marsh sediment microbial communities from the Plum Island Ecosystem LTER, Massachusetts, United States - SW1603-30 | ecosystem: Environmental > Aquatic > Marine > Intertidal zone >...
ATACGGATTTCAGCCTGATCAACCTGGGGGGACTTACAGAAGAAGGGGAGGATGCCGTAAATGAGCTGAGCTACCTGATCCTCGAGGTGATCAGGGAAATGAGGATCCTCCAGCCCAGTTCCATGGTACAGATCAGCAGGAAAAATCCGGATGAGTTCGTTCTGAAAGCCCTCGACATCATCAGAACCGGTTTCGGCCAGCCTTCCTGCTTCAATGCCGATGCACTGATCCTGGAAATGACCCGGCAGGGGAAATCCCTTCGGGATGCCCGCAGGGGAGGAGCGAGCGGATGTGTTGAAACAGGTGCGTTCGGAACTGAATGCTACATCCTGACCGGCTACTTTAACCTGCCGAAGATCCTCGAGATCACTTTGAATAACGGTCTGGATCCTCGCACAGGCAGGAAGATCGGACCGGAGACCGGGGATCCTGCGGATTTCCGGGACTTTAATGGACTGATGGAGGCGTTCAGGAAACAGCTTGAGCATTTTGTGGAGATCAAGGTACTTGGCAGCAATCTGATTGAAGAGGTTTTCGCTGCACACATGCCGGTACCCTTCCTGTCCCTCCTGATCGATGATTGCATCGGGAATGCGAGGGATTATAACGCAGGTGGTGCAAGGTACAACACCAGCTACATCCAGGGGGTGGGGACCGGCAGCCTGACCGACAGCCTTTCTGCCCTGAAATACCATGTTTTCGACCATGGACATAAAAGCATGCAGGAAATGCTTGATTTGCTAGCCGCCAATTTCAAGGGTTATGAGGAATTCCGTTACGAACTTCTGAATCATACTCCAAAATACGGGAACGATAACGATTATGCCGATGACCTGCTGAAGGAGGTATTTGAATATTATTTCAAGGCCGTGGACGGCCGAAAGAGTCCCCGTGGAGCCACTTACCGGATCAACCTCCTTCCGACCACCTCCCACATCTATTTCGGCAGCGTGACCGGCGCTTTGCCGGATGGAAGGAAAGCCGGGGAACCGCTCTCGGAAGGGATATCGCCCGTCCAGGGAGCCGACCGTTCCGGTCCCACTGCTGTTCTTAATTCTGCAGCCAAGATCGATCACCTGAGAACCGGGGGAACACTGCTGAACCAGAAATTCACCCCATCCTTCCTCGAAACAGAGGAAGGGATGGAGAAGATCACCCGGCTGATCAGAGGCTATTTCAGGATGAACGGCCATCATATACAATTCAATGTGGTAACGGCGGAAACCCTGCGGGCAGCCCAGCTGGAACCCGAAAAGTATGCCGACCTGATCGTCAGGGTTGCCGGGTACAGCGATTATTTCAAGGACCTTGGCAGGGACCTCCAGGATGAGATCATCCGCAGGACGGAACACGAGGCGTCTGCGTAACTGAAATTCCCTTCCTTGCAGACCGGTCATGACATGCCGGCGTTTAACAGATTCCGGTATAAAAAAAACTTATATTTCTACACCGTTTTCTTAGGAGAAAAGCTTATTTTATTGGGTTAAAACTAATTTACCGGAGATGAAGCATTTATTAAGAAGATCGTCTTTCTGGATTGCCATGGCATTACTGCCGGGATTTCCGTCGCTCCAGGCGCAATTACCGGCATTTCCCGGGGCCGAGGGATACGGAAAATATACGAGCGGAGGACGCGGTGGAACCGTTTACGAGGTTACGAACCTTAATGATTCCGGGCCCGGGTCTCTCCGGGATGCGGTCAGCCAGCCAAACCGGACCGTTGTCTTCCGTGTTTCCGGTGATATTGAGCTTCAATCCGCCCTGTTTATCAGGGAGAGCAATATCACCATTGCAGGTCAAACGGCTCCCGGAGACGGGATCTGCGTCAGGGATTACCCCACCATTATCAGGAGTGCGAATAACGTTATCGTCAGATATATGAGGTTTCGCCTCGGTGACCGTTTCGGGCTCAAATCGGATGCCCTGGACATTGACACTGAAAGCCAGAATATCATCCTGGACCACTGTACTATGAGCTGGGGCGTGGACGAATGTTTTACCGCATATGGAAACAATAATATCACTGTGCAATGGTGTATTGTCGGGGAAGGGCTTAACCTGGCGGGCCATTCCATGGGAGGTTTATGGGGTGGCTATACCACTTACCATCACAACCTGATCCATACCAACAGCACCCGGCATCCAAAGTATGCTTATACCTATGACGAAGACATAACGGATTCAAGGAATAACGTGATCTACAACTGGGGGAACAACTCCGCGTATACGAGTCCCACCGGAAGAGTTAACCTGGTGAATAATTATTATAAAGCAGGACCCGCAACCGGTACCTGGAAACACAGGATCGTCGAGGCCGAACCCACCAAACGGATGTATATAACCGGAAATTACGTAGCCGGTTACCCTGAAATTACCGCGGACAACTGGAACGGGGGTGTGGATCCGCTGAACGGGGGACTCCCGATCAGGTACGACGTACCCTTTACGGTGCCCAATCCGATCCCTGAACAATCCGCCGTGGATGCCTACCAGGAGATCATCCGGCATGTGGGGGCTTCCTTCCCCACCAGGGATGATGCCGATAACAGGGCCATAAAAAACCTGGTCGACAGTACGGGTGCGATCATTAACCGGCAGGGTGACGTTGGAGGCTTCCCCAGGCTTCACAGCCTGCCACCCCTCGCTGATTCGGACCACGACGGCATGCCCGATGAGTATGAAACCGGCCTTGGACTGAACCCCAATGATCCGGCAGACCGGAACGGAGACAAGAATGGTAACGGCTATACGAATATCGAGGATTATATCAACGGCCTGCCACAGGTATTTACCGGGCTCCCCAAACCCGGTTTTATGCATGCGGAGGCGGTGGCCGAAAGGAAGATCATCCTGAACTGGTATGATCACGACCTGGATGGACTTGGCTTTGTCATTGAACGATCCACTGACAGCACGGTTTTTGTCTTCGTTGATTCGACAGGGGCCGATACCGAAGAATACATTGATACCTTGCTCGACCCCCTGACAACCTATTATTACCGCGTCAAATCGTATAATGACAGCCAGGAATCGGTCTATTCCTATTCGGACGGCACGCAGACCTTTGCCGACGGTGCAAAACCGGGCCAGGTCACGATGGTCAATCCCTCCAACAACCAGGCGGATATTTCCATAACCGGGACCACACTACGCTGGGGAAAGGGGAATTATACCCTCAGTTTCGATGTATACCTGGGAGAAAGCGAGAATTCGCTCAAAGCCGTTGCTTCCGGTCTGATTGGCACAAGTTACCCCACGGGCAATCTGAGCTTTGGAACGGATTATTTCTGGAGGATCGATGCCAGTAACCTGAACGGAACAACCACCGGCGTGGTATGGAAATTTTCGACCGTAGAAAATGCTGTGCCGGAACTGGTGCTGTACTGGCCCTTCAATGAGGAGGAGGGGAACATCGTTTACGATTCCACGAGTTTCGGGAATAACGGCACCCTTAAAAACGTATCCAGCCTGCTGCGGGTAGATGGACCCTTTGGCCGGGCCATCAGCCTCGCCAATTCCGGGGCCAAAGGGCACATCGAAGTCCCGGACAATCCCAGCATCTCATTCGGGGACAATCCGTTTTCCATCTCATTCTGGATGAGACTGGAAGCCATCACCGATTCTAGTACTTACATTTTCCATAAGGGGGCCTTCAGTTCGATCAGTGGCACCGAACGCAACGGAAAATGGTTCGGCCTGGAGATGAGGGACGGGAATTTCAGGTTTTCAGTCGACGATAACGATACCAAATCGGTCGTATCCAGCTCGACCAGCAGTTTTGTGAACGGGGAATGGAACCACGTGGTGATCATCCGTGATGTCTTCAGCAAAAGGCTCTGGATGTACCGGAACAACTTTCTGAGTGCCGTTATCGCGGACAACACCGGTGAAATCAGCCAATCCATGCCCCTGGTCGTAGGCAACTCGGATTTCATGCATCCGGAGAACTATACCGGTGATACGGAAAATGCACCTTACCGCGGAGAACTTGATGAATTCGTCATTTGCCGGCATCCCTTCTCCACGGGGGAGGTCGACAGTTTGTACCGGTTTAACAAGATCCCAACCCTGCCTTACCTTTCCACATCGGATGAAGGCGCACCCGGTAGGGCCATCACGGGCATCAGGGCCTGGCCGAATCCCTTCGGGGACAGGATCTGCCTGGAGTTCGACAACGGAGTGCAGAACTACGTTTTCCTGGATATTTACGATCTTAACGGAAGGCTGTTATCGGCATTCAGAAAATCAGTGATCCCGAACACCCGCAACAGGATATACTGGAACGGGAATTCGGACCGGGGAATTGTTGATCCGGGTATGTACCTAATCATCATCCGCGGTCAGCGGGGGGAACGGGCCGGCAGGGTTCTGGTTGTCAGGGAATGATAAGGATTCATTCATTCATTCATTCATTCATAGAGATTTACTAAATTTACTTTACCTTAATTTAAACCCACATTTATTATGAGAAAAACAACTACCCCGAAAAGTAACTATGCAATCTGGACCGCTTTGTCCGTCCTTCTTGCATTTTCCTTTCAGATCGCCTATGCCCAGGACTATGATTTTCAACCGGGACCGGATGGAATAATCGTCATGGAAGCCGAACATTTCTCCGAGAACGTTCCGAATGGTCTGGTGGAGTGGTTTACCGTCCAGGAACCTGCCGAATATTCAGGCGATGGTGCAATGATGGCCGTTACGGACCAGTCCTTCGGAACGGCTGAGTCAGCCCTGGCCGGAGCTGCCAAACTGGTGTATAAAATTAATTTCACCGAGACCGGTACCCATTATGTCTGGGCAAGGGCAAGCGCAACGTCGGGCAGCGACGATTCCTACCATGTCGGCCTCGATGGGGTGATCCCGGTATCCGGAACCTTTGTCAACTGGGAACAGAGTACCGGAGCAAAAGACGGCACCTGGGCATGGATCTTATGGACAAACGGCAAGGACGGCCCACAGTGTTCCGTGGAAATCACGGAAGCTGGAGTACATAACCTCGAAGTGTACATCCGAGAGAACGGGTTCAGGATCGACAAACTCGTTGTGACGAAAATCGAATGGAACAGCGGACTGGGATATGCTCCCGAAGGAGCCGGGCCGGATGAAACACCTGCCGTAAGCGGGATATTCTCAGCACGTGCGGCGGATGAAATGTTCAGCATCCAGCCAAACCCGGTCGGCAACCGACTGGAGATCTTCATGAAGGATGGTGTTCGCATGGCAGGGACCATTGAAATTATCGACATCACGGGCAAGGTGGTCAGGCGGCTTGATGCAGATTACCGGCGTGTTATCCGGGCTGATGTAAGCGGACTGGAATCCGGCGTCTATTTTGTTAAACTGGACCTTCCAGGCAAAACCGGTTCCGTTAAGAAAATGCTTAAGTTGTAGATAAATCAGAGCATTTCTATAATGAAAGGGCCGTTTCAACAAGAACTGAAACGGCCCTTGTTCCTGTATGGGGACCGGATTTCATTCTTCCCCGAGTTCCAGCTTTTCGAGTTCATCGATCATTTCATCAAGGCTTTTCATCTTATCTTCCATCCGGAATTTCCCCTTTTCAAGATTCTCCAGCCCTTTTTGCACATTTCTTTCGATTTCGGCAAAATCGATGTTCTTCATGGCCTCTTCCATTTTGCTGAACTCCTCCTCGGTTAAAGCGTATTTGCCTTCCCTGAATTCCTCCATTGCTTTCCTGGCCTCCTCACTGGCATTCAACATTTCCTCCCTGATCTTCTCCTGGTCGAACCGGGTCTGCTCCATGGCCTTCCTGATCTCCTCCTGGATCTTTTGCTGATCGATCTGCATATCGATATGCTTTTCCTGCAATTGTTTCAATTCCTCCTGTAACTTCTGCATATCCTGCTGACTGAAATGTTCCATTTCCTCGCTGAGATCCTTTTGCATTTCCTCCCAGTTGATCCCGGAAATCTCCTGCCTGGCATTCCGGAGGTCCCGTTCCATCCCCTTAAGGTCCATCATGGTCCTGTCAATCTCCTTCTGGTACTCCGGGAAGCCGGACTCGGGAACCTGCTCACTGTTTACGTAAAGTTCCTCTACTTCTCCCCCGCGGATCACGAATTTCATACTGAGCGCCTCACCGTCGGCGTTAATGAATTCGCGTGTAACGATATTATCTTTTACCCGGATGCCGGAATATTCGTTCCTTTTCGTGGTATCCGGCACAGAAACCGGGACGGATGTAACAGTTTGCTGATCCTGCTGATTCTGCTGAGCCCCCCGTTGCCCGGGTTCCGAAAGATCCGCATACGGAGCCATGGATCCTTCACCGGGACTTAACTCCGTCTCACCGAATGACGTGAGATCAAAATGCAGGGATGCTCCCTGCCCGTATTGCATCGGATGCAGGCTGGCGCCTGTACTTAAGGTGAGTATGATTGCGGAGCCCAGGATCAACATGCCCGCAATGATCTTTTCAGCTGCATTTGTCTTCATCTTTTTTGGTTTTATTAATCGTTCTACTCTAATAATTAATCGGTTTTTTTTCCCCGTCAGGGCCACGGATGGGAGGACCGGCCTGGTGTGCATTTCGCTTAACCAGGCGAGTGCCCTGGCGTAGGTGGACAGTTTCCCGCATACGGATACGGCAAAATCATCACAGCATTTCTCCCTGTCCCGCCGGACACCCTCCGAAAGTATCCAGACCGCAGGATGATAGAAGAAAAGTGCTTCAATGACTGATTGAAATATGTTGACCAGGAAATCGTACCGGCGGATGTGGGCTATCTCATGGGCGAGGATGGATTCAAGCTGATCAACGGGCATAAGGCTGATTATAGCCGCAGGTAAAAGGATCAGAGGCCTGATCACCCCGGTTACCAGAGGTACCATGACTTTCCCGGACAGCTTCAGTTTTACGGGACGTCTGATGCCAGATCTGTGAATAAGCCTCCTGAACCGTTTTTCAAGCCGGTCCGGCAGGGGGGATACCCCTTGTGACCGGAGACGGCCTGTGAGCATCATTCCCCCTGCAAGCCTTAGGGAAAGGACCATGACCCCCAGGATCCAGATAAGGGTCATCCAGGGGAACGCGGGGCGGATGGCATTATTTATTGAAACCGCATTCAGTTTACTGAATGCCAGTGAATTGACTGTAGTTACCTGAAGCAGGTGTTCAGGTCCGGACAAAGTTCCGGAAAGGCCTGCAGTTTCCGGGGAAGGAGCAAGCGGATGGTACTCAATCAGGAAGGTGAGAACGGCCGATGCAAGGATTCCCGCGAGTCCCATAAGCCGGACCAGGTATGTGTACTGCGGACTTCTCCCTCGCCGGATGCCAAGGATGATGAAAACGATCAGACCGATAAGCATACCCTGCCAGAGTGAATGGATGATCGTCCATCCCAGGGCATCGGTAAGGGGACCGGCCAGGTATGCGTCCAGGCTGTTCATTGCCCTTCTTCCTCCAGTTTACGGATGAGTTCTTTAAGTTTTTCAAGTTCCTCGGGGGTGGACCGGTGCGAACCGAGTGCCTGCATCACGAGCTGCATGGCAGATCCACCAAAAGCCTTCTCCACAATCCTGTCCAGCAAAATATTCTGAGTTTCCTCTTTCCTGATTGCAGCCGTATACACGTGCATTCTGCCTTTCTCTTCCCTTATGAGGAATCCTTTTTCATGCATGATCTGCATGAGTTTCAGGGTGGTTGTATAGCCTGTTCTTTTCCGCCTGTTCAGTTCATCGTTGACCTGGCGGACGGAGCAGGGACCGTTCTGCCAGATGATCCTGAGGATATCGAGCTCGGAATCGGTCGGTCTGAGAGGAGAGACTCCAGTCATATTATCAATTACGAAGTGTTTCGTAGCAAATATATACGAATTATTTCGTAGATGCAAGAGATGTGCCGTTAAAAAATGTTAACACTGCGTTAATGCAAGGATTTTGGAAATATTAAAAAGATTTTAATATCTTTATCTACTTAAATTAACAAAACAGATACTGGAAAATCATGAGCGGTCAGAGCAAACTGTTAAAGCTGGAGGAACTCCTGAGAGAAATGGGAGAGGTGACGGTGGCATATTCCGGAGGGGTGGACAGTACCTTCCTGCTGAAAGTCGCCACGGATACCCTGAAGGCAAAATGCCTGGGTGTGCTGGCTGTCTCACCTACTTTCCCATCCCGCGAATACGAACGGGCCATCATTACTGCCAGGTCCATGGGTGCCCTTATTCAGGTGATCTATACCTATGAACTGGAAGACGATAATTTCGTCAGGAACCCGGTGAACCGCTGTTATTTCTGCAAAAGCGAACTTTTTGACAGCATAGCAAAAATTGCAGCGGAGGAGCGGTTTAAGAATTTTATTGACGGTTCGAACCTTGACGATCTGGGGGACCACCGTCCCGGGATGAAGGCGTTGAAAGAGAGAAATGTCCGCAGTCCCCTTCAGGAAGCGGGACTTACGAAGAAGGAGATCCGTGAGCTTTCCAGGGATATGGGCCTGCCGACCTGGGACAAGGATGCACTGGCATGCCTGTCATCAAGGTTTCCATACGGGGAAAGGATCAGCCGGCAGAAACTGGAGATGGTGGATGAGGCAGAAAACTATCTGACGGATCTTGGTTTCCGGTACATCCGTGCCAGGCATAAGGAAAATTCAGTGAAGATAGAGGTGGACCCGGAACAGGTTGCCATGCTCATGGAAGCAGGTACAAGAGCGAAGGTGGAGCGATATATGAAATCCATCGGCTATGAAAGTGTGGATATCGATCCGGAGGGCTACCGGCAGGGCAAGCTGAACGATCCCTTGCTGAAAGGTTAGACACTTAAATACTTCCAGGGATCAGATACAGGGATCAGGTTTAATAATTTTTAAGATTTCTTAACCTGCCTTAAATATTTGGGTCCGGAAGTTTCCTTTAATTGCAGAAAGATTTTACCTGTAACGAATTCCAATCCGGATCGTCTTATAATATGGACAAAGAAAACCACCGCAAAATGAACCTCGACCGTCAGATCGAATTATACGAGGATTGCATAAACAGGCTCGAGCAATGCAAGAGGGCAGGTACCGGGGATCCTTCAAAGATTGAGAATGAACTGGAAAAGGCCTACCAGCAGGTAACCCTGCTCAAGATCCGCAGGATGATGCTGGCCTAGTGCTGGACCCGGACGATTATTTTTCCTTCGGTATGGTATTCTTCCGCCCTCCGGTGTGCATCCGACACTTTTTCCAGGGGGTGCACCGAATCAATGATTACCTGCAGCTTCCCGCTTTCTGCCAGATCGGTCAGCACCTGGAGGTCGCTTCCCGAGGATTTCTGTAAAAGCGTCCTGACCCTCTTTCCCCCTGTAAAAAGCGAAACCAGCTTATGCAGCAGGATTTTCGGCCGGGGCAGGATGCTGATGTATACGCCTTTGCTTTTCAGGATCCGTTTGCAGGTGAGGAAGCTTTCGGTCCCGGCGGCATCGAATATCACGTCGTAGCGCCCCGGCTCATTCAGGTAATCCGTCTTACGGTAATCAATATGATGATCGGGTTTGAGTCTTTCAAGCAGATCCCCGTGTGCTGAACTGCATACCGCGGTCGTTTCGGCGCCGTAATACTTTGCGATCTGCAGGGCGAAATGTCCCACTCCGCCGGCGGCGCCGATGACCATGACCTGCATGCCGGGACGGAGTTTCGCCTTGTCCCGTAAAGCCTGCAGGGCTGTCTGACCGGCGAGCGGTATGCCTGCCGCGTGCAGGTGGTCCATGTTCCCGGGCTTCCGCGCAAGCGCGTATTCCCCTGCCGCCGCGTATTCGGCGAACGCGCCTCCGAACCTTCTTGTCAGCCGGCCATATACTTCATCCCCGGGTTTAAACCTGCCTGTGCCGCTCCCGGTACTTTCAACCACGCCGGATACATCATACCCCGGCACAATGGGGAACCTGGCTTTGAGAAACAAACGGTGATTTCCCTTCCGCTGTTTCCAGTCCACCGGGTTCACGCTTGCGGCAAAGACTTTTACCAGGATTTCGTTTTCACCGGGGACAGGTACGGGTATTTCCTCCAGCCTGAAAACTTCAGGTCCCCCGTATTCATAGATCACTGCTGCTTTCATATCTCCGGGAACGTTTATTCCCATACACCCGGGATCGCCGTCCCGCAAGCCTTGCACTTACCCTTCAGCAAATTGTTCGTCGTAACCTGGAACCCTTTCCGCTCGACTACGATCTTTCCGCATTCCGGGCAGTAGGTATTGGAGGCTTCATGCCCGGGCACATTACCTATGTAGACGAAACGTATCCCGGCTTTCATGGCGATCTCCCTGGCTTTTTCAAGCGTGCCGACCGGGGTCGGGGGAAGCTCGGTAAGCTTATAGGTCGGATGAAAACGGCTGAAGTGAAGGGGCACGTCCCTGAAACCATTCTTTGAGAGCCAGTCACACATACGGGCAATCATGTCAAGGTCATCGGTCCAGCCGGGCACAACCAGGTTCGTGATCTCCAGCCAGACGCCTTCCTCCACGTAAATCTTAAGGGCATCCAGAACAGGCTGGAGTTTGCCTGCATTTAATTTAAGGTAGATCTCTTCGCTGAAGGATTTCAGATCGATGTTGGCCGCATCGACGTTGGTGAGCATGTGCCGCAGCGGATCCGGGTTGATGTAGCCCGCCGATACCAGGACATTGCGGATGCCCTGTTCCCGTGCGATCTTCGCGGAATCGCATGTGTATTCAAAGAAAGTATTGGGCTCGGAATAGGTATAGGATATGGAAAGGCAGTTATTTTTAATCGCCTGTTCGACCACGGCCTCCGGCATCAGGTCGTAATTCCGGGTTTCCCTTGGTGAGGTCTGGGAGATCTCCCAGTTCTGGCAGTTAAGACAGGCCAGGTTGCACCCGGCGGTTGCGATGGAAAAGGAACTGCTGGTGGGGAGAAAATGGTTCAGGGGCTTCTTTTCAATCGGATCGATGTGTATGGCGCAGGGATTGCCGTAAGCGATCGTATAAAGCTTGCCGTCCTTATTGGTCCGGTTGTGGCAGTCACTGAGTTCTCCGGGTTTCAGGGTGCATTCATTGGGACAGATAAGGCATTTTACACCCCTCGGGGTTTCCGAGTAGAAGAGTGCCTCCCGGGTCCATTTCGACATGTCATTATCAGTGGGTCCGGCAAGAAGGCCGGCCAGGGCTCTTTCTCCCGGAAGGCACAGCAGGCAACCGCTGCCAAGAATACCGGTCCGAAGGAATGTTCGCTTATCCATAATCCCGAAATAATGCGGTTTTCAGAAAGGAAAATTATCGAAAAAACGGCTTGTAATCAATCTATATTGCGGGATTAATGCAAAAATCCTGCCGGACTAATTCAGGGATGGCCGGAACATGCTGTTCAGGATGGCAAGCAGGTTAAGAAGCAGTAGCACGGCCAGGCTGCCGGCCAGGCCCAGCAGGGGCACCATAAGCACGACCGTGACCAGGGCCCCGGCTGCGGAACCTGCAAGGTCAGCGCTGTAAAGTCCCCCTGCCGACTCCGACACGCCCCTTTTCCTGAGGAGGGCCGCGGTTCCGAACAGGAGACCGGCCACCCCGGAAACGAGGAAGGTCAGTCCCAGGAAAGCTGCATGCATGATCGTGCGGGGAACTGACCTGCCTTCAATGATCAGCAGCCACCATAACAGCAGGAATACAGATCCGGCAAGCAATAGCTGAAGAATGACGAACTGCCTCCGGCCTGCTCCCGGGAGGATCCTTCTTACCGACAGGGCACCGGCCGCAAGTCCCGTCATAAACACGGTCAGTACCACTGCCGTATAGAAATAAACATAGCCAAAAACCACCTGGATGGCCAGTAAAACAACCAGTTCGGTCGCCATGCCGGTAAATCCCGTGATAAAGATCCCTGTCCCCAGTGACCCGGCCCGGAAGCCGATCAGCAGGATAAGTGATGCGAACAGCCCGATGGTGATCCAGAGATTTGACCGGAAATAGCTCAGCCAGTACTCGATCTGATGCAGAAAGGCAATCGGCCGGAAATCCCTGTTGATCCCGGCGGATACTGAAATCAGGCTCATCAGCTGCTGGTTCCTTGCCTCGAGCGTGGGCAGATCCAGGTAATAGGAATTGACATAAACGGTCTCTATTCCCCTTTCTTCAACCAGGGAAGGGATGTCGAGGTTGAGTTCCCCGTCGGAAGCCAGGAAGTAGGTCTTGTAGCCGGGGACCAGCAGGATGTTGCGGAAGTGCTGTCTGAGGGTATTATACAGGATGGAATAAAGGCTGAGGGCTTCCCCGCTCGGGTAATTCTCCATTCCCTGCAGGGGCACGGAAAGTACCCCTCCCGGGTTCAGGTGCGATTTGATACCGGCGAAAAATTCCGACGTATAGAACCGGTTCACCTGTGCGGATCCCGGCGGGGGCATGTTTACAAGAACCACATCGTAACTGCGGTCCGTCTCTGACAGGTACCTTCTGCCGTCCGTATAGAACTCCCTGAGCCAGGGGACTTCAGGCCGGGGCATGTATTTATTCCGCATTCTTGTGATCCAGGGATCCAGTTCAACGAAATCGACCCGTCTGACCGGATATTTTGCAAGCTCCCCGAGCAGTCCCGGAAGGTTTCCCGAGAACAGGAGGATTTCCCCCGGGCCGGGATGCTGGAGCATGGCATAATGAACATCCTCTTCCACCGACGCGATGTCTTCCGTAACGGCAATCGGCGAGGAATTTTCAAAAAGGTTGTACTGTTCACCCGTTTTGCTGACCACAAGGTTGCCGTAGGGAGTATCCCTTGCTTCCACCACCTCCTGGCCCCGGAACAGGAATGACCTGGAAAGCAGGTCGAGGTCGAACACGAAGACCAGGACCGCAAAAACCAGGACGGTGATCCCGGATAAGAGGAGTATCCTCCTGCGCTGCCCGGGGGGCCTGCCGGTGATTCCCGTGGCGAGGTTCAGCAGCAGAACGGTAAAAAGGATCTGGTAGGTGCCCAGGAAGTGAACGAGCAGAAAACTGAAAAGGATCCCTGCTGCAATGCTTCCGGCTGACTCAACGGCGTAGCTGAAATTCAGCAGGTTAGACCTGTGCTTTATGGAGATCCATGTGCTCAGCCAGGTAAACAGGAACCCGGAAAGGATACAGAAGAAAAACATGCCTGCGGTGGAGTAAAGCAGGATCCCGGGAATGCCGGTTACACTTCCCAGGGGGAATATGATGTTCTTGAAAAAACGGATCCCTGTAACGGATACCAGGGGCAGGATCCCGAGGAGGAAGAAAAACCAGGCCGGGTAGTCACCCTTTGCAGCCGGGGGCGAAATGTTCCTGCCCAGCAATGCACCGGTTCCCGTCAGCAACAGCCAGCCGGCCAGGATGAGTCCGATGACCAGTTCATTCCCGTGGAAGATCGCCAGGTATTCCCTCAGGAAAACAATCTGAGTGATCAGTGCGGTCGCGCCAAGGGTAAGCAGGGGAAGCTTATCCCTGGCTGGAATTTCCCGGTAGGATGTAAGGTTGTCCGCCGGCAGGATTTCCCCTCCGGGGCGGGGGACATGCTTTTTCCCCTGGATCATTTTCCAGTAATAGGACCAGTGCCATGTAAAATGAAAAATGCTGGTGAAGGCCATCCCGATGCCGAAATCCACGTGCCAGATGATCAGTTTGTCCACCACCGGCATTTCCAGCTTGTAATTCACCTGGATGGCAAGAATGATCCCTAGGACGGCCGTTACCAGAAAAGTGAGCAGGAGCACCACGTTCCAGATCTTCCGGTGGTTTGCCTGGCTGATGAGGCCGACCCGGGCCAGGACGAATGAAAAGCCGTAAACCATGAGCGCGGAGAAACCGATCGGGATCAGGGCATAGGGCATGGATAATGAAAGCTTGGGTGAGACGAACTATTTATTTTCCTCTTCATGGAAGACCAGTGCCTCGTAGACATAGATCTCTGCATCCTTCCAGCCGTACCATCCGATCTGTGCCTTATCCCTGGCACAATGGCCCAGGAACTCCTCGAGGTTCCATCCGGTCTGGGTGGCTACCTGGGGCAGGAAGGTGCCCGAACTGGAGCCTTTTTTCAGGTAGATCCCGTGCTTGCCGAGTATTATTTCGGACGGATCGCTGATCCGGACGAGGGGGGTGAGCACCGAGATCTCCAGTTCAATGTCATCGAGTTCCCCGGCCTCCACGGGTTTGAACCTGTAGTCTTTCGTTGATGCCGAAATGGCCATATCACGAACCACTTCCCACAGGGGTATGTCCGGCTGGAAACGGCCTATGCAGCCCCTGAGCTGGCCGTCCTTGAGCAGGGTCACAAACGCGCCCGCGTTGGTTTGCAGGGCGGGAGAGTAGGCCCGGCTGTCCAGTTTGGGGACCGTACCCTGGCGTATGTAGGAATCCAGAGTGGTCCTTGCAATGTTGATCAGGATCCGCTTGTCCTCGTCGCTGAGCATGAAGGTATTATTTTTAACTGATTCCTTTTTTCTCACCACAATTGAGTAATACCCGACAACCCTGGATTTGTCCCCCAGCTTCGTGTCCCCTGAGTTCCGGTAACGGACCAGCTCATACTCCAGGTGATCACGGTCCCCCCCGGTCAAATACATCAGGGTCAGGATGGAGGGCCAGGCGCATGCGGATGTGGCTAAGTTAGGAATATTTTTTTCCTCGTTCTGTTTCAGGGCTGCCAGAAATTTCGCCGGATCGTTGGTACAAATGGCATTGGCAGTGTTCAGGTCGGCGATATTCGCATCCTGGTATTCCGGGTAATGCGAGAAGTCCGAACTGATCACGAAGAGGTTCTTCTCGTTAAAATAGGGCTGGAGCGCAGTGGCAATTTCCCTGCAAACGGACTCCGTGCGTGTACCCAGGAGTATGGGAACGATCCGGAATTCCTTCTTCATGTGGAACTGGAGGAAAGGCAACTGTACCTCGATGCTGTGCTCATCCTGGTGGACCAGGTCCTGGCTCATGAAGACCCTGTTCTGCTCAACCAGCCTGCCTGCAAGCTCAGTGTTGACGGGCACCGTTCCAAGGGGGGTCTCAAAATCACCGGAAGCATAGATCGCGGCTCCCTCGAATGCATAACGGTGGCTGTTCCCGATGATGAAAATATTTTCGAAGGATTTTTCCGGATCGACCTGGTTGTAACTGCTGGCAGCCACCTCACCGGAATAGGGGTACCCGGCGTGAGGGGCGATCAGGGCCAGGACTGTTCCTTCTGTGCCGGGGGACTCAGCCCTGCTGAAAAGAAATTCAAGATCCCTTTTGAGCGCCTCAGGGTCTGAAGAGTAAAAGGATCCCGCGACCGCAGGCGGGCGCGTTTTTGTCTGAGCCCTTTTCTGGGCTTGCACCGGAGCGGCCGCCAGGCCGATCATCAGGAGCAGAAGAAGCGTTCGCATGGCTTCAATGGATTTAATACAAATTTAAGGAATAATCAGACCGGAATAAAAAAATTAGTATTTTGGCTTTAATTCTCAAATGCCCGGGAACTGGATTTATGCCGTGAACCGATAAAACTTATTGGAAATGGACCGGATCCTGATCGAAACAGGCGATATTCTGCTGCCCGCCGAACTGAATGATTCCCAAACCGCGGAGGCGCTGTCCGGTATCCTTCCCATAACGGGATCTGCCAATATATGGGGCGATGAGATCTATTTCAGCATTCCGCTCCACCTCGAACAGGAGCGGGATGCCAGGATGGGGGTTGAGGTCGGGGACCTGGGTTTCTGGACTGCAGGCGATGCCTTCTGCATCTTTTTCGGTCGCACCCCGGTCAGCATCAGCGATAAGCCCATGGCGTACAGTCCCGTTAATGTCTTCGGGAAAATTACCGGGGATGCAACCGTGCTCAGGAAGGTTAACAACGGGGATGTAATTATTGTAAGGAAGGAGGGATCAGAATGATAAAGCGGTTCTTTCAATTCATCAGCACGGGGATCTGGCAGGTAGATGTCAGGAAATATCCTCCCGTCCTGGGATTTTTTCTCAGGCAGTTCCGCATTGTCCTGCTTGCCTACAAGGAGTTCAGGGATAACCATATCCAGCTGAGGGCTTCTGCCCTGACCTATTATTCCCTGCTTTCGGTGGTGCCGATTGCCGCCATGGCGTTCGGGATCGCCAAGGGATTCGGATTTGATACCCGGATGGAAGTGTTGATCCGCGAGAGAGTCGCCGGCAAGGAAGAACTGGTGGATGTGGTGGAATACATCATCGGGTTTGCCAATTCCATGCTGCAGAATATCAACGGAGGGTTAATTGCCGGCATTGGC
>Ga0307445_10000941_pt1 | contig 16198 bp, 14 predicted proteins | sample SalMarSW160330MG_FD_202147 | JGI IMG/M metagenome (GOLD analysis project Ga0307445, IMG submission 202147) | Salt marsh sediment microbial communities from the Plum Island Ecosystem LTER, Massachusetts, United States - SW1603-30 | ecosystem: Environmental > Aquatic > Marine > Intertidal zone >...
AAAACCGATCCAGAAGGAGACGCTTTCGAATTGCCAGCTGCTGAGAAATGCCATACCTATCCCAGATAAAGGATCCGGCCGCAGTTGCTGCACTGCACGATATCCTGACCGGAGCGGGCGGAATCCACGCGCGAGGTGGAGGGAGTGACACCGCAACCGGCGCATGAACCGCCATCCATGCGGACCACGGCCAGGCCGCGTTTGGCGCGCCGGACGGAGGTATATTTTTCCAGATCCGCCGGGGAGATCTCGGAGAGCGCGGCATCGCGCTGTATTCCAAGCGTCTTCAGTGTGCCTTGCAGCGCCGACTGTTCCGTCCGGAGCACCGATTCCGTTTCCGCCCGGCGGCGTTCCAGTTCCTCGCGCCGGCTCTGCGCTTCGGAGACGGATTTTTCCCCGTCTTCGGTTTGCATCATTATCTGCAGTTGGCGTTCTTCGAGAACGGACAGGTACCGGCGCAGTGAAGCAGCTTCTTCCTGCAGATCCTGGAGTTCCTTGGGGTTGCGGACACTTCCGCCGTACAGCGTTTTATCCGTTTCGGCAATGCGCTGCTGCTGGCGGCGGGTCTCTTCTTCGGCGTGGCGGAGCGCTTGCCGGGCTGTTTCAAGCGCGGCGCGCGCCGCTTCCTCCTCCGTCTGCGCCTGGTCCAACTCCGGATGCCGGCTTAAGCCGGCTTCAATCTCAGCCAATCGGGATTGGTGCGAATCCATCTGGCTGTCCAGAGTTTGTAACCGGAAAAGGTTGGAAACACGCGTCACAGGGTTGAATTATAGGGTAAAAGGCATGTAAGTCAACACGGGCACCGGCGCATTGACCCCGTTAATTGCGGGCGGTACAATCCCGGCGGTGGATAGATCACGGAGGTGATGGATGAGCAACCCGCGATGGATTCTTCTCGGAAGAGGAATCCCGGTAATTTGCTTGGGGCTTGCGACAGCCTGCAACCTCGGATTTGGAGAGCCGGATTCTGCCGCTGCGTCTTCCGCCACTCCGTTTCTCCCCCAAGAAACAGCAACATCCACGGCCACTCAGACCGAAACGCCACCCGAACCCACGGCCACACCCACCGAGACGCCGATCCCGCTGGTATACCCCGTCGGTCCGTCGGGCTTCCCTTCCAACGTAAATCCGCTCACCGGGGTCATCGTCGGTGATCCGACACTCCTGAACCGCCGTCCGCTGGCGGTCAAGGTTTCCAACTTCCCGCGCACAGCGCGCCCGCAGGCCGGCCTTTCGTACGCGGACATTCTTTGGGAGTTTTACACCGAATACGGAAACACCCGTTGGATCGCAATGTATTACGGCCGGGATGCCGAGAAGGTGGGCCCGATCCGTTCGGCCCGCGTTCTGGATACCCGGATCATGCCGCTGTACGACGCCATTCTGGTTCATGTCCAGGCTTTTGAAACGGTTTGGCAGGAAATCAGCAAATCCGGAGTGGATACGATTAATGAATTTCCGGCGTCCTGCCCCGCCATTTGCCGCGACCCGGATGAAAAAATCATAGAGAACAGCGCGTTTGGCAACACCGCTGAATTGACCAAGTACGCGCGGCGGATCGGGTTGCTCGCTGCCGGAAAGCCGAATTTGGACGGGATGGTTTTCGATCCCGCGGTCCCCGCGGATTTGAAGGATTCGATTGGCGCGCGGATCTACTTCTCTTCCTCCGCCATGGCGGAGTGGAAGTACGATGCCGAGCTGAAGCGGTATGTGCGCTTGTCGGAAAACTCCGCCTTTGCCCTGGAACCGCTCGCCGACCGGTTGACCGGTGAACAGCTGGCTGTGGATAATCTTGTCCTTATGGTGGTGGATACCTTTCGGTATCAGGGCCAAACGGGCACGGGCGAACAATTCGACATGGATCTGACCAAATCCGGCAAAGCCTTTATCTTCCGCGATGGGTTCATGCTGGAAGGCCGCTGGCAGAGCGGCGGTCCGAATGCTCCGCTGCAATTTGCGGATGCCGATGGGACGTTGTTTCCGTTTCATCCCGGAACGACATATATCGGGATCCTCGGAGACCGGGCAACCGGCGCAAGCGCGGCTTCTTCAGAGTGGTTTTTTTATAACGCCCTGTAATCGGACATCCGGCTCTGGAATTGCGGATACGTTGAGAATTGCGTACCCTTTTCTAAAATACGCATGAATTGCTTCGCGCTGGTACGAGTGTCCCTTCCGCGGGTGATATTTTCATAGTACAAAGATACGTATCTGCGTAATTAAAATCCAATCGCACGCGGTTTGGACGGATATTCCGGATATCGTGGAAAATCTGCATTAATCTGACTTCCAGACCTTTTCACATTCATCAGCGTAATCCGGTATTTCCCGCGATATCCGCATACAAGTACTTTCGGATTGAGGGTGTCCCTGAGGAGTTGCAGAGATTGCTAAAATGAAACAAGGAAGGCCATGCATGAATAACAGGCAGGGACTCGGCACAAACCGCTCCGAAGAATACCGGTTTTCGCCATTGCCATTATGGACGCGGGGAAGAAAAACCTGGCTGATTTTCAGCCTGGCGCTTGCCGCAGCGTGCTCCGCGCCGGCACCGACCGCATCCACGGATACACCTCCGCCGGAGACCGGACTATCCGCGCAGCTGACGGCGGATCCGGCGACGGCCACACCTCCGCCGGAGCCGACCGTTACGCCGACCATGCTCCCCACGGCGACCGCCGAACCGCAAATCCTCAATCCGCTGACCGGCTTGCCGGTTTCCGATATCTCCGTTTTGGAACGCTGGCCGTTGTCGATAAAAGTTTCGAACTTTCCCCGCTCCGCCCGGCCACAGGCCGGCCTTTCCTACGCCGATCTGATGTTTGAGTTCTATCAGGAAATGGGGATGACCCGTTTGCAGGCGATCTTCCTGAGCCAGGATGTGGAAAAAGTCGGCCCGATCCGTTCCGGCCGGAAAATAGACGTGCCGTTGATGAAGGCCTACCAGTCGTTGCTGGTATTTTGCGCCGAGTATTCGGCGACCTGGGACTACATGGAGCTTCAGGATGTGGGCAATCGGCTGCTTTACGTGGGCCCGGTGGATTGCCCGGCGCTGTGCCGGGATGACCGTGAGATAACGGAAAACGGCATCTTTGGGAACACGGCCGAACTCCGCAAGGCCGCCAAGGTATTAAAGATCAACGACCCTGTTCTGGATTTGAACGGGATGGTATTTCAGGAAGAGCCGCCGCCCATGAGCGGCACGGCTTCCAACATTTGGGTGCGTTTTATTTCCGATAATGCGATTGCCGAATGGCGCTACAATCCGGAAGACAAGAAATATTACCGCTGGTCCGAGACCGGCAAGCCGAACCGCGATATGGCCCCGCTGCTGGACCGCCTGACCGGCGAACAGCTTTCGGTCTCGAATGTGATCGTGCTGTACGTCAATTATATCCGCCGGCAGCATCGGGAAATTTATGAATTGGAGCTGTTCGGCGGCGGGACGGCGCTGATTTTCCGCGACGGCAAGATGGAAGATGGAATTTGGCTGCTTCCGAATATCGAGCGTCCCCTGCAGTTCTATGGCCAGGACGGCCCGTTCGCTTTGCGGCCCGGCGTAACGTGGATCGGGATTGTGGAAGATGATTCCACCGCGGAGCAGGATGGGGATACGCTGCGGGTGGAATTCGGAAAAACCGGCATCGGGGAGTAAGGGCACAGCGCGGCGAAATCCGTACGGGCACAGTAAGGGCGCGGCTTGCCGCGCCCTTGCATTTAGGTCGGTATCTCCGGCGCGGAATCTTCCAGCGGCGGGAAGGGATGCCGGATGGCCGGCAGGTAGAGATCGCACGCATATTCCTTCAGCATGCGCCGTGTGGTAAAGGTCGGGGAAATCGTCCGGATGGATTCCCGGATCCGGCCGACCCATTCGGTCGGTATATTCTCGGTGGACCGGTTTTCGTAATACAGGGGGATGATCTCGTCTTCCAGCAGTGAAAACAGCGAATCCGTATCCTGTGCGTTCTGGACCTCGGTGGTTTGGTTTTCCTTATCTTCGCCGATGGCCCAGCCGTTGCGCCCGTTGTACCCCTCGCGCCACCAGCCGTCGAGTACGGACATGTTGAGCACGCCGTTCAGCGCCGCCTTCTGCCCGGACGTGCCGGAAGCTTCAAGCGGGCGCAAGGGCGTGTTCATCCATACATCCACACCCTGCACCAGGTAACGGGCCAGGTTGATGTCGTAATCCTCAAGGAAGACGAACCGTCCCCCGGTTTCATACCGTTTGGCGAACCGGTATACCTCCTGCAGCAGCCGCTTGGCCGGTTCGTCGGCCGGATGCGCCTTGCCGGCGAAGATGAACTGTAACGGGAGGTTCGGCCGGTTGAGGAGCGCCAGCAGCCGTTCGGGTTGGTGCAGGAGAAGCCCCGCGCGTTTGTACAGGGTGAACCGGCGGGCGAATCCGATCACCAGCATGTTGGGGTCCAGCAGCACGCCCGCGTTCACGATCTGGATCGGGTGCTTTGTTCCGGAAAGCCACTGCTGCCGCGAGCGGTCGCGGATGTGGGCGGCCATCCGGCGCTTGAGGTGAATCCGCGCCTCCCAGAGTTCCTTGTCGGGAATGTCGCAAACATGATCCCAGACCGCCTGTTCGTCGATCCGTTCACGCCAGTCTTTGCCCAGATACCGGTCGTAAAGGCTTCCCATCCGCCGCGCGATCCAGGTCTCGGTGTGGATGCCGTTGGTGATGTGGCGGATCGGCACCTTGTCCTCCGGCAGATCCGGCCAGAGATGGTGGTACATTTTCCGCGCGACGCGGCCGTGCAATTCCGAAACGCCGTTGGCGTGAGCGGAAAGGCGCAGCGCCAGGACCGGCATGCTGAAGGTTTCGCCCCAGGATTGCTTGTGCCGGGCGATATCAAGGAAGGCATCCCGTTCAAGACCCAGTTGGGGCCAGTAGGGCGAGAAGAATTTATCCATCATCCACAGTGGGAATTCATCCGCGCCGGCCGGCACCGGCGTGTGGGTGGTAAAGATCGTCGTTTTGCGGACGATTTCTTTCGCGTCTTCGAAGGTCCGACCGGCGGCCACATATTCGCGCGCCCGTTCCAGCAGCGCGAAGGCCGAATGCCCCTCGTTGAGATGCCAGGCGGTCGGGTTGTAGCCAAGCGCACGCAAGGCGCGCACGCCGCCGATCCCGAGAATAATCTCCTGGGAGATCCGCTGTTCCGCCTCGCTGGTATAAAGCCGCGCCGTCAGTTCGCGGTCGGTCGGCGAATTGGTTTCGACGTTGCTGTCCAGAAGGTAGAGGGGGATCCGTCCGACCCGCACCTGCCATAGGCGCGCCGCCAGTTCCCGCTCGGGAAGCGAGACGCTGATCGTAAGCGGCTTGTCGTCGCGCCCGAGGACCGGCCAGACCGGGAGGTTGGCGAAATCCAGCGGCTCGTAGTTCGCTTCCTGCCATCCGTCTTCCGTCATGCTTTGCCGGAAATAACCCAAGGTGTACAGGAACCCAAGCCCGACCATGGGAATCCCAAGATCGCTGGCTTCCTTGATCAGGTCGCCGGCCAGCACGCCCAGTCCGCCGGCATACCCCTGGATGCTTTCATGCAAACCGTATTCGGTGGAAATGTAGGCGATGGGACGGTTAAGAAGGTCGGGGTTTTCCCGCGAGTACCACATGCCGGTGGCGTTCAGGTAATGGTCGAAGGACTCCATCACCCGGTCGTAAGTCTCCAGGTAGCTGACGTTCGACAGTGCGGCGTTAAGCTGCGGCCGCCGGATTTTCCGGAGGAATTGGACCGGGTTGTGCCGAACCTCCTCCCAAAGGGAGAAGTCGATCTGCCGGAACAGTCCTTGAGCCTGCGGATGCCAAGTCCACCAAAGGTTGTACGCCATCTCTGGCAGGCGGGAAATCCGTTTGGGCAATTGGAGTTCGGCTGCGATCGGCGGCTGGGTTTCGGGGAATCCTTTGTACATGGTCACCATCCTTTATGATCCGGCGGAAAGCACATGCTAGGCCGCCGTCCCGGACGGGAGGAAAACGCAAATATAACACACGTGCCGTGCGCCTTCGCGAATTATTCTGTGAGGGAACCGCGCAGCAAATCCCACAGCGCGGTTAGCGCGGTATTCGCCGCCCAGCGTGCCGCCATCGTGTGCGGAACCATGTGAGTCCGCCGTTTGCGCGTTTCGGTCCCGCCCGACAACAGGGTGTATTCCGAGCGGAAACCGCGCGGCAACGGGGAAAGCGTCAATCCAATGGCGTGCGTTGCCTCGTGCGCCAACCGCCAATCGCGCAGCGTTTGCGCTGGATCCTCCGGCGCGGTCTTGATGCCGAGCACCAGCCCTCCCCGGAAAGCCTCGGAATTCTCCAGCCCCAGCATTCCGGCCAATTCGCCGCCGGTCCCGCTTTCCGCGGTGACCAGGCTGGCATCTTTTGGCAGCAACCGCAGGACCGCGCTCGCGAGTGTTTCCTCGTCGACGCCGATAATATATCCCGCAAGAGAAGATTGGATGTCCGCTTCAGCGGCGGCGATCATTCTCCGCGCGCCCGTTTCGTCCGCGGCGCGGGCGACGATGCGGATGTCGGTCAGGCCGGCGTGTGCCATTAATCCCACGTTCGGATTCTCCCCGCTTTCCCAGCGGCCGATCCGCTCGTCAATCGTCGATTCCCCGAGACCCGCGACGTGGAGCGTCCGGGTGCGGACGACCTGCCCGTCCCCGAAGCGCTTTATCAATCCGGGGAGGACCTGCCCGGTAACCATCGCCTCCATTTCGCTCGGCACGCCGGGCACCGCGAACAGGACCGATCGGCCGAGCACCAGTGAGAATCCGGGCGCGGTTCCGATCGGATTGGGAAGCGCCGCCGCTCCGCAGGGGAGGTAAGCCTGCTTGCGGTTGTTTTCGGGGATGGCGCGGCCGAGGTTGTGGAAGCGTGCCTCGATCGCCTCCCACAGATCGGAATGGAATTCCAGTTCCACGCCGGCCGCTTTCGCCGCGGCATCACGGGTCGGGTCATCGACCGTCGGGCCCAAACCGCCGGCGGCGATTACGGCATCCGACTCCGCCGACGCATCCTGGAAAGCGCGCACGATCCGTCCGGGATCGTCTCCGACGGTCGTCACGCGCCGCAAGCGGAATCCGGCTTCACGGAGAGCCTGGGCGATGAATTGCGTATTGGAATCCATGATCGTCCCCAGGATCAATTCGTCCCCGATAACCACGATCTCGACATCCATGTATCGCTCCTTCGGGTAAAACCGCACAATCCAAGGAACAGCATTTTAGCATTTCCGCGATTCCCGAGTCTACAACCAACCATCCCAACTCCCCCTGTCCCTTGCTCCCCGTATTACGGGAAGCAAGGGACAGGGGGAGTTGGGACAGCGAATAAAAAAAGAGCGGGTGGCCGTCGGCCACCCGCTTGAAAAACACATTCTGCCCCGCCGGTCCGGCGGTTACGGATGAAGCTTGGTTTTCTTAGCCATCAGTTCATCCTTGCTTTCCTTGTGGTCGGGATCCAGAATGATGGCTTCGCTCGGGCAGACCCCAACGCATTGGGGTTGATCGAAGAACCCGACGCACTCGGTGCACCGATCCGGATTGATCTCGAAGTGTGCATCCCCCGAGCTGATCGCCTGGTTGGGGCATTCCGGTTCGCAAACTCCGCAACTAATGCAATCGTCGGTAATTTTGTACGCCACGGTGAAATTCTCCTTCGGAATTGGATTGTGCCGGCGCCGGTGTCATACGCCCGCCGCCGTCATTTTTTTGCGCCCGCATATTCTATCACTTGCCGGAGCTGGTCCGGCCGAAGCGGCGTTTCCTTGGGCATATGGCGGATGTATTCCTTGACCTTCGAGGCGTGCAGGGCCGGAACCGGCGACGCGTCGGCTTCGACCCGGGTTTTATCGTTAACAAAAACGATGATCGGCCGGACGATGAACGTCTCGCCCTCTCCCAGGATCTTGCGCAGCCTGCGGGTCAGGCCTTCCGCTTCGAACTGACTGTCGGCGGAAGGATTACCCAGCGCCTCGGCCCCGAAGAATTTCATAAATCCGGAGACGCCCGTCTGGCGCCACTTCTTCCCGTCGAAGGAAACTTGGCCGCGTTCGTATTTTGCCAGGATCGCGAGGATCCCGTTCGGCGTGAAGAGCGCATGATCCGCGCCCAGCCGGTAATGCACGAGCGTGTAGCGGTCGTCGAGCCCCTTGAGCACATCGTCCACCGCCTCGTCGGGCGGGGGAGTCCGTCCCCAGCGGCTGGTGAATGTCGAGCCGACAGTGACCAGGATAAACCCGAGGACCAGCGAAAGGTAAGACAGGTCCAGCCGTTCGGGCATTAAGAACGAAGCGGCAAATCCGCCAAGCAGGACCGCCATCCCGGCCAGCTGCCCGTAGTTGCCGATCTGCTTATTGCGTTTGAGCAATCGGGGATTGGAAATTTTTTTCACTCGGCCTCCCACTTGCGAAGCACCAGGCAGGCATTCTGCCCGCCCAGGCCGAAGGAATTGGAGAGGGCGATCCGGACGTCGGCTGTGCGCGCGGTATTCGGCACGTAATCCAGGTCGCATTCCGGGTCGGGGGTGTCGTAATTGATCGTCGGGTGGATCTTCCCGTGGAGCAGGGTTTGCACGCAGGCCACCGCCTCCACCGCGCCGGCGGCTCCCAGCGGATGGCCGATCATCGATTTGGTAGATGAAATGGGGATTTTCCGGGCGCGCTCGCCGAATACCTGCTTAATCGCGTTGGTCTCCATCAGGTCGTTGGCCGGTGTGGACGTGCCGTGCGCATTGATGTAATCCACGTGTTCGGGCGGGATGGCGGCATCCTGCAGCGCCCAGCGGATCGCGCGCACCGCACCCGCGCTGGTGGGATCCGGCGCGGCGACGTGGTAGGCATCGGAGGAGGAGGAATACCCGAGGATCTCGGCCAGAATCGAAGCGCCGCGCCGGCGCGCGCTCTCGAGGCTTTCGACCACGAGGATCGCGCAGCCTTCGGAGAAGACGAATCCTTCGCGATTCTTGGTGAAGGGGCGCGAAGCACGTTCCGGATCGTCGTTGAAATTCAGCGGCAGCGCCCGCATCACACAGAACGAGGCGATCATGAAATCCAACACCAGCGCTTCCGTGCCGCCGGTGATGACGATGTCTGCGGCCCCCCGGCGGATCAGTTCGGCGGCTTCGCCGATCGCCTGGGTCCCCGCCGCGCAGGCGGTCGGGACGGTGTTGAGCGGGCCGTAGGTCTGGTATTTTTGCGAAAGATGATGGGCCGCCATATTCGGGATGGAGGAGGGCGGGATAAAGGGGTTGACCTTCATATATCCCTGGTTCCACATTACTTTCAACCCCTCCGACATCCGGTCCCAGCCGCCGACGGCGGTTCCGAGCATCACGGCCGCCCGTTCATGGTCCGGGAAGCCGGCTTCCAGCCCGGCGGCCCGGATGGCTTCCTGGGCGGTGCAAAGCGCCAGTTGGGAACAGCGCGCCATGCGGCGGGCTTCCTTTATATTGATGTACTTGCCGGGTTCGAAATCCTTCACTTCGCCGGCGATCTGGCATGGCAGTGGGCTGGCGTCGAATCGGGTAATCCGGCTGATGCCCGACCGGCCGGCCAGCAGCCCTTCCCAAAGCTCGGCGACGGTCAGGCCGAGGGGCGTGATGGCCCCCATTCCGGTGATCACTACACGGGGTCGTGGATTTATCATGCTTTCTCCTTAGGATGCCCCCGGAGTGCCGGAAGCGAGTCTTGAAATTTCCTTGCGGATAAGATCCTGCATCCCGGCGCGGGCGGCGTCGGCCGCTACCCGGACGGCGTTCTTCACCGCCAGGGCGTCCGACCGGCCGTGGCCGATGAAGACCAGTCCGTCCACACCAAGCAGCGGCGCCGCGCCCTCTTCGCTGGGGTCGAGCAGTTTTTTAATGTCTGTCAGGGCGGGTTTGACCAACGCGCCACCCAACTTCACGAGGAGCGGGCCGGCCAGAATTTTTTCCTTAATCGTGTCGATGATCATCCGGGCCACCGCCTCGGAGGATTTCAGGAAGACGTTTCCCGAAAAGCCGTCGGTGACCAGCACATCGATATTACCGGCGTAGACTTCCTTCGGTTCGGCGTTGCCGATGAAGTTCAGGGCGCTGGCCGCGAGCATCGGCGTGGCCTCGCGGACAAGGAAATTGCCCTTGCCGGTTTCCTCGCCGTTGGATAGCAACGCCACCCGCGGCCGCTTCACCCCGCGCACGGCTTCCGCATACACCGACCCCATGACCGCAAAATCCAGCAGGTTCTTCGGTTGAAGGTCCGGATTGATTCCGATATCCAGCACCACACAAAACCCTTTGCGCGTCGGAAAGACCGGCGCCAGGGCCGGTCGCTCAATCCCCGGCAGCATGCCGAGCCGGAAGAAGGCTACCGAGGCGGCCGCGCCCGTGTTTCCCATCGTCACAAAAGCGTCGGCCTTGCCCTGCTTGACCAGATCGACTCCGACCGCCATCGACGTCTTGGGTTCCTTTTGTTTGGCCTTGAGCGCGAGGGCCAGCCCTTTTTCCTTCATGGTCAACATCTCGGGCGCGTGGAGGAGCTGGATCGGCAGCTTCCCCGGCGCCAGCGCATCCAATACCGGGCGGATAACTTTTTCGTCGCCGATCAACAGCACTTCCTCGCCGTATTCGCGCGCCGCCATCACCGCGCCCTCCACATCCGGCTGGGGGAACTGGTCCGAACCCATTGCATCGAGAGCGATCCGCATGATGGTTTCCTTTCCGTGGTGTCTGAGACGTGCGTATTATATCCTTCCGGCGGCTTGACATCGGCCGCAACCTCCGGTAAAATTCGGCTTCGAAAGTCATGGATACCATTCTGTTGAAGGCTCGCGCTCGTCGTCCTTTCTTCCACCCGGAAATCGGGAAGGTGGGCTAGTTAGGCTTGGGCCGAGCACGGACAAGCGTACTGGAATGAATATCAAAGCCCTCCGATACCCGGAGGGCTTTTTTTCGCGTCTCGGCGCCTCTTCGATGCGACGGATCGGGCGGTGAAACCCGGATGGGATCAAAGGAGAAAAACATGCAGAAGGATAGAATCAAGAAAGCGGTGCTGGCCTATTCCGGCGGGCTGGATACCTCGATTATCGTCACCTGGCTCAAGGAAGCCTACGGGTGCGAGGTGGTGTGCTTCACCGCCGACATCGGACAGGGCGTCGGGGAGACCGCTTCCCTTGCGAAGCGCGCCAAGGAATCCGGCGCCAGCCGGCTGATCACCGAAGATCTGCGCGAGGAATTCGCGCGTGAGTACATCTTCCCGCTGATCCGATCCGGTGCGGTCTACGAGGGGAAATACCTGCTGGGAACCTCCATCGCCCGGCCGCTGATCGCCAAACACCAGGTGATGGCGGCGGAGCAGGTCGGGGCCGATGCCGTCGCCCACGGTTGCACCGGCAAGGGCAACGACCAAGTGCGGTTTGAACTCACCTATACCGCGATCAATCCGCGCCTGAAGGTCATCGCCCCCTGGCGCGAGTGGGACATCCGCTCGCGGGAAGATGCGGTGGCGTACGCCAAGGCGCGCAACATTACCCTTCCGGAAACGACCGGAAAATCACTCTACAGCCGGGACCGGAACCTGTGGCACCTTTCCCACGAGGGCGGGCCGCTGGAAAATCTCACCAACGCGCCGGAAGCGGATCTCTTCCAACTGACCACCTCACCCGAAAAAGCGCCTGACCGGCCGGAGACGATCGAGATCACATTCGAACGCGGGAATCCGGTTTCCCTTAACGGAAAAAAGCTGACGGGTGCGAAACTTATTGAGACGGTAAACCAAATCGGCGGGCGCAATGCGGTCGGCCGGGTGGACCTGGTGGAAAACCGGCTGGTGGGGATGAAATCCCGCGGCGTGTACGAGACCCCCGGCGGAACCGTTCTGGTGGCGGCGCACCGCGAGCTGGAAAGCATCACCCTGGACCGCGAAACGCAGCATTATAAGGAAACGGTCGCCCAGCGCTACGCCGAGCTGGTGTATTTCGGACAGTGGTTTACACCCTTGCGGGAGGATCTGCAGGCCTACATCGACAAGACTCAGGAACACGTGACGGGCTCCATCACGCTCAACCTTTACAAGGGGAATCTGATCGTGCAGAAGCGGTCCAGTCCGTACAGCCTCTACCGCGAGGATTTCGCCACCTTCGGCCACTCGCTGGTGTACGACCAGCGCGACGCCGCCGGTTTCATCCACCTCTTCGGTCTCCCGCTGAAGGTGCGGGCGCTGCTCGAAGAGGGCGGCAAGGGCATTCCACCGGTTCCGCCGGAAGCCGTGGATAGGGATTAACCCCTCACCCCTATCCCCTCTCCCAGCCAATACATGCGGGTCGGTGGCTGGGAGAGGGGGAAGAGAAGGATTGATTTTGATGAAACAACTCTGGACCGGACGGTTGGAAGGCGGGTTGGATGCGAAGGCGGATGCGTTGAATGCGTCGCTGCCCATCGACCGCCGCCTGTTCGCGCAGGATGTGCACGGCTCGATCGCCTGGGCCCACGCACTCCAGCGTGCCGGAGTATTGACGGAGAAGGAAACCCGTCAGATCGGGACCGGCCTGGAACAAATCGGCAATGAACTTGCGGCGGAAACCTTCGCCTTTGCCCCGACCGACGAGGATATCCACACTGCGGTGGAACGGCGGCTGGGGGAGTTGATCGGCGAGCCGGCCGGCAAGCTGCATACCGGCCGCAGCCGCAACGACCAGGTGGCGACGGATTTCCGGATGTGGCTGATGGAAGCCGAGGACAGGCTTCACGCGGATATCCGCAAGGTCCAGCAAGCGCTCGTTTCACGGGCGGAGCGGGATTCGGGGGCTGTGATGCCCGGGTACACGCACACGCAGCGGGCCCAGCCGGTTTTGCTCTCGCACTGGTGGCTTGCGCACTTCTGGGCGTTGGAGCGGGATGCCGCGCGCTTGCGGGAGGCGCGCGACCGCACGGCGATCTGCCCGCTGGGCAGCGGCGCGCTGGCGGGGACCGCATTTCCGGTGGACCGGGAAGCGCTCGCCCTGGATTTGGGTTTTTCAACCGCCGCTCCCAACAGCATCGACGCCGTCTCCGACCGGGATTTTGCGGCCGAGTTCCTGTTCCTCGCCGCACTGACCGGCGTGCATTGCAGCCGGCTGGCGGATTCGTTGATCCTGTTCTCGACCGCCGAATTCGGCTTCCTTGAGCTGGACGATGCCTACGCCACCGGCTCGAGCCTGATGCCGCAGAAAAAGAATCCGGATCTGCTCGAACTGGCGCGCGCAAAGAGCGGCCGCCTGATCGGCCTGCTGACCGGGATGCTGGCGGTATTGAAAGGTTTGCCTTCGGCGTACGACAAGGATCTTCAGGAAGATAAACTCCCGGTATTTGAAGCGGCGGACATACTCGCGACGGTGCTGCCGGTGATGGGCGGCATGCTGGATACGCTCGTCATTAATTCGGAGAGGATGAACGCGGCGCTTGACGACGGAATGCTCGCTACGGATCTTGCCGACTACCTGGTGGGCAAGGGAATACCGTTCCGGCAGGCGCATGCCGCCGCGGGCAAGGCGGTGCGGCGATCAATTGAGCTGGGGGTTCGCCTGTCGCGGATGGATCTGAAGGAGTTTTCGGCCATCCATCCCGGATTTGAAAAGGATCTTGCGGACGCGTTCCGTCTGGAAAGCGCTCTTTCCCGCCGATCCGCCAAGGGCGGTACGGCGCCGGAAGCTGTCAAAGTGCAACTGGAACAAGCGAAACGAATTTTACGCAGTTAAGAGACGCAAGAAATAACCGCAGCTTTACTTCATCCCGTCGGAAAAACGCCGACTCCCTTCTCCCGGCTTTGGCCGGGAGAAGGGCTGGGGATGAGGGGCGAAAAAATTCATGGCGCGCCGGAGCGCGCCCCAAAGGAGATTTAAAATGAAAGGTCTTTGTCCGGAATGTGAAGCGGAAGTGGCGATTCTGGAAGATGCGCAAACCGGGGAAATCCTCATTTGCCCGGATTGCGGAGTCGAATTGGAGCTTACGGCGGTCGAGCCTGTCACGTTGACTCTGGCGCCGAAAGAAGCCGAGGATTGGGGCGAATAGGGATGCGGATCCGGACAGCAGGGAAGGCTGATAGGTGGCGACGATGAAGATCGGCGTGTTGATGACCCGCCTGCGGATCGAGGAGAAATGGCTGTTCGAAGCGCTCGAAAAACGCGGGGTTGCGTATGAAAAAATCGACGACCGGGGAGTGAAATTCGATCTCAACCATCCCGGGGAATGGGATCACCTCTCGGTGCTCCTCGAACGCAGCCTGTCGTATGGGCGCGGGTTGTATGCCTGTAAAATTCTCAACGGCTGGGGCATCCCGACCGTGAACACCTCGGCCGTGGCGGATACCTGCGGCGACAAGTTATGGACTTCCGCGGCGCTTAAATTCGCCGGGATACCGCAGCCCGAGGTGAAAGTCGCCTTCACGCCGGAAAGCGCGGTGGCGGCGATTGAAGCCATGGGCTATCCGGTGGTCCTGAAACCGGTCATCGGCTCGTGGGGCCGGATGGTTTCGAAGATCAACGACCGCGACGCGGCCGAGGCGATCCTCGAGGCGCGCGAGGTGCTGGGAAACTACCAGCAGAACATCTTCTACATCCAGGAATACATCAAGAAGCCGGGGCGCGATATCCGCGCCTTCGTCGTCGGCGACCGGACCATCGCCGCCATCTACCGCACCTCGGAGCACTGGATCACCAACACCGCCCGCGGCGGACAGGGCTCGGCCTGCCCGGTGACGCCCGAATTGGATACGATCTGCGTCAACGCGGCGCGGGCCGTCGGCGGAGGCGTTTTGGCGGTGGATATTCTCGAAGACAAGGATCGCGGGTTCCTGGTCAACGAGGTCAACCACACGATGGAGTTTCATACCTCGGTTCCGGCCACCGGGATCGATATCCCCGGGCTCGTGATCGACTATACGATCGAGGTTGGGAAGAAGAAGGACACCTTCCGCGCGCAATACCATCCTGTGCCGCATGCGGCGATCGTGGAGATATTAAAATGAGCCAGCGGATGAAAGCCGGGATCGTCGGCGCTTCCGGGTACACCGGCGGCGAGTTACTGCGGCTGCTGCTCGGGCATCCCAACATCGAGGTGACCCAGGCGACCTCCGAGCGGCACATCGGCGAGTATGTGTATTCGATGCATCCGAACCTGCGCAAGCGGACGGCGATGCAGTTCGTTTCGCGGCAGGTTCTGCAACCGTGCGACATTCTTTTCCTCGCGCTACCGCACGGGGAGGCGCAGAAGGAAATCGCGCGGTACGCGGGATTGGCCGGGAAGCTGGTCGACCTTTCGGCGGATTTCCGGCTGAAGGAAGCGGCGCTTTACAAAAAATGGTACGGGCACGACCACCAGGCGCCGCAGTGGATGGGAAAATTCGTCTACGGCCTGCCGGAATTCCACCGCGAGAAAATGCGCACGGCGAATTACATCAGCGGGGTGGGGTGCAATGCGACGGCGGCCAACCTCGCCCTGGCGCCGCTGGTGCGGGGCGGGCTGCTCGATCCGGCGCGCCCGGTCATTGTCGATGTGAAGGTCGGGTCGTCCGAGGCGGGAGCCAGCCCGAATGCCGGCTCGCACCATCCGGAACGGGCGGGCGTGATCCGCACCTATGCGCCCTCCGGTCACCGGCATACCGCCGAGGTGATCCAGGAGCTGGGCTTAACGGATGTGCATATGACGATCACCTCCGTCGACCTGGTGCGCGGGGCGCTGGCCGCGGCGCACGCCTTCGCCAAATCCGGCGTGACGGAAAAGGATTTATGGCGGGCCTTCCGGGCGTTTGCCAAGGAGGAACCTTTCCTCCGCATCGTCAAGGAAAAAACCGGCGTGCACCGCGTGCCGGACCCGAAGATCCTGGCCGGCAGTAATTATGTGGACGTGGGATTCGAGCTCGACCCGGAGACGGGGCGGATCGTTGCGATGGCGGCGATCGATAATTTGATGAAGGGCGCCTCCGGATCCGCCGTCCAGGCCATGAACGTGATGTTCGGATTTGAGGAAACCGCCGGGTTGGAATTTTCCGGGTTGCATCCGATTTAACCCCCTTCGCCCCCATCCCCTGCAGGGGCGCACGGCCGTGCGCCTCTACAGGGGATGGGGGCGAGGAAGGAGAAGACGCATGCTGGTTGTAAAAATCGGCGGAGCCGCCGGCAACAATATGGATACCGTATGCGAGGATCTCGCGCAACTTGTGAAATCCGGGCAGCAGGCCGTGCT
>Ga0307445_10000945_pt1 | contig 16172 bp, 13 predicted proteins | sample SalMarSW160330MG_FD_202147 | JGI IMG/M metagenome (GOLD analysis project Ga0307445, IMG submission 202147) | Salt marsh sediment microbial communities from the Plum Island Ecosystem LTER, Massachusetts, United States - SW1603-30 | ecosystem: Environmental > Aquatic > Marine > Intertidal zone >...
GAAACGTAATGAATAAACTTGAAAAGCACATACGGGAAAACAGGGAACAGTTCGATGCTTTTGAACCATCGGATGGACATATGGAAAGGTTCCGTGCGAGGCTGCATCCTGTCCGTGTTTCCATTGTTTCACGCATCCCATATGGACTGAAGGCAGCCGTCGTTCTGCTTCTTGTAGCAATATCAAGCGTCCTGATCTACGAACAGGGTAAGCGGCTATATGTGAGCCATCGGCAACCCGTAAATGAAATCCTTCCCGGGGATTTCGGAGAGGCACAGGTGTATTATACCTCCCTCATCCGGGAGAAATATTCGGAAATCAACCGTCTCGATGTATCGGATCCTGAAGGAAAGGAAATCCTGATGAAGGAACTGACGGAAGTGGACCAGATGTTCAAATCCCTCATGCGGGACCTGAAGACCAATCCTTCCGATGAACGCATTCTCTCGGCCATGATCAACCATTACCAGCTTAAACTGGAGGTCATGGGACAGATCATAGACCAGCTCCAGAAAGCAAATCAAACCAATTCAACAATTAAGAGTCATGAAGAAACAGACATTTAAATCCGCTTTGCTGCTTGGGATATTCCTCAGCATATCCGGTGTATGGGCCTATGCCACCGAACTCACAAAGGAATTCCATAAGGAATTCAAGGCAGACCAGAATACCGTGCTTACACTGATAAATAAGTACGGCAATATCGATGTCCAGAACTGGGACAATCCCAAAATTAAAATAGACGTTGTTGTCACGGTCAAACATTCCAGTCCGGATATGGCTGAAAAAATGCTCGGCAACATTAATGTCGTGTTTTCCTCAAACGGGAACACGGTGAAAGCAGAGACCGAGTTCGATGACAAATTCAGCCGCTCAGGCAACTGGAACGGTGGCAATGATTTTGAGATCAACTATACCGTACAGATGCCTGCCAGGGTGAACCTTGACCTGTCCAATAAATACGGGCATGTAATCATAGATGAGGTGGCCGGCCTTGCCAACATCGATCTGAAATACGGCAAGCTTACGGTGAATAAGCTGAGCAGGGGAGATGACAAACCCCTGAACACGGTTAACCTGGCCTATGCCAGCGGCAGCAGCATCAACGAATGCAACTGGCTGAAGGCCAATGTCAAATACTCGGGACTTGATATTGAGAAGGCCAGGGCATTTGTCGGCTATACCTCATACATGAAGCTGAGCATCGGTGAAGTCAGCTCTGTTGTCATCGAGGGAAAATACGACGGATATACCTTCGGCAAAATTGCCAACCTGGTGGTCAATACAAGTTACTCCACCGTCAAGGTGGATGAGTTAAGTGAAAGACTGGAGACGGTCAGTAAGTACACCAACTTCACGATCGGTTACATGCCTCCCGGTTTTGAAAAGATAAATATTGATTCCAAATACGGCACCTTCCGTATAGGCCTGGATGAGAATGCGTCCTATAAGCTTGACGGTGATGCATCCTACAGCAAGATCTATTTCCATGATACCGGCAAGGTGAGCAGGATACAGGAAAACACCTCGATGAAAGTTTACGGTACCGTTGGCAAAGAAACGGATCCCAGGGCAGAGGTCAAGATCGTGACCAGATACGGGAACGTTAAGCTCGACGATTAATAATCACCGGAACGATTTATAATCACCCTAACAATTTACAGGGGCCACCCCGTTTTTCAGGGATGGCCCTTTTTGTTATCTTTCGGGATCCTAATCCGGATCCAATGAAAAGCAGATTGTTTTCCTTCCCGTTAATCCTCCTGTTCCTCTTTACTTCCTGTGTGAGGAGACCCGAATATGCCATTGTTATCCACGGCGGTGCAGGCAATGTAAGTCCCCAGTTCATCCCCCCCGACCGGGCGGAGGCGATCGAAGTGAAATTATCGGAAGCGCTCGAACTGGGCACTCAGATCCTGGCATCCGGCGGCAGCAGCCTGGATGCCGTGGAACAGGTCATCAGGATCCTGGAGGATTCCCCCCTGTTCAACGCCGGCAAGGGCGCCGTATTCAACCATGAGGGGAAGAATGAACTGGACGCCAGCATAATGGATGGAAGGACCCTCAATGCTGGCGGGGTTACCTGTGTGGGTGATATTAAAAATCCGATCAGTGCGGCAAGGGTCGTGATGGAAAAGTCGGAACACGTCCTGCTGGTGGGCGCGGGAGCCTCGGCTTTCGCTGCCTCACAGGGGATCGAACTGGTGGATTCAGGGTATTTTTACACGGAAAGGCGATGGAACGATCTCCAGAAACAGCTGGAAAAGGAAAAGGTGGAAACATACGGGACCGTTGGCTGCGTGGCGCTGGACAGGGAAGGCAACCTGGCGGCGGGTACCTCCACGGGGGGAATGACCAACAAGAAGTTCGGGAGGATCGGGGATTCTCCCATCATCGGTGCGGGCAACTATGCAAATAACCGGACCTGTGCCGTATCCGGGACAGGGCATGGTGAATATTTCATGCGCTATACGGTGGGCCATGATATCTCTGCCCTGATGGAATACAGGGGATGGTCGGTCGAAAAAGCTGCGAAGGAAGTGGTACACCGTAAACTCGCCGGTGCAGGAGGCAAGGGAGGCGTGATCTGCGTGGACAGGAACGGAAACATTGCCATGGAATACAATACGACCGGGATGCTGCGTGCCTGGGCGAATTCAAAAGGCGAAAAGGGAGTAAGGGTTTTTTAATACGACCCCTTCAAGGGCAGTCAGACAGGCTTAGTCACGCTTTACGATGAACCAGGGATTCAGGAGGACCTCCTTGTTATAGCTGAGGGGGGATTGCAAGTCATGCAGGGTAACGGTACAGCCGGCAGCTTCAGCGATGGCCTGGCCGGCAGCGGTATCCCATTCCCAGGTGGGACCAAAACGCGGATAGATGTCCGCGGATCCCTCGGCAACCAGGCAGAACTTCAATGCCGAACCGCGGGATACCATTTCAAGTCCCGGATGCATTTTTTTCAGGATCCTTATGTAACGCCTGGTTGGCCTGTTCCGGTGAGACCTGCTGGCAACCACGCGATATGGCCTTGCAGCGTTCCCGGGGGACTGGGAAGCTTCAGCCTCCGGGACAGGTGTTGTGTAACCTTCCGGGAGCTTCGAAGGGACACCTTCCAGGGGCAGGGATTGGGCCATGTCCAGTAGTCCGCTGAATTCCCTGATTCCCGGCCATTTTCTTTTAAACTCTTCCACCCGGAATGCACCGGAGCCGGCGGCGGCAAAATACATCAGGTCGTGGAGCGGTGCATACAGGACACCGGCAACGGCCTTATTTTGCCGGATCATTGCGATGTTAACGGTGAATTCCCCGTTCCTTCGCAGGAATTCCTTTGTACCGTCAAGCGGATCGACCAGCCAGAAGGTTTCCCAATCCCTTCTTTCCGAATAACCGATCTTACGTCCTTCCTCTGAAAGAACAGGCATGCCGAGAGGCAGGAGGATCTCACTGATGCGGGAATGCGCGGCACGGTCGGCCTCCGTAACCGGGGTGGCGTCGTCTTTCAACTCCCTCCTGACATGAGGTTTGGCGTAAACCTCCAGAATGGCCTCCCCGGCTGCCAGGGCAGCCCCGAGGGCGTTCATCAGATGTTCGTGTTTTGCTCCGCTCATGTGGCACCTTAAAAATAGATGAACGACAGGATAGTAATGGTCGCCGCCATATAAAGGACAGTAAGCGGGGCACCGACACGGAAGAAATCATTGAAGGAATACCCGCCGGGACCGTAAACCATGAGATTGGTCTGGAATCCTACCGGGGTCATGAAATTAGCTGCTGAAGCATAAGCCGTAACCAGGATGAATGGTGTCGGATCAAGCTGGAGGTTAACCGCAGTCTGAAGGGCGATCGGGAATATGATCGCGGCGGCAGCCTTGCTGGTAATGTAAGCAGCAAGTATGGTGGTGATCAGGTAGATGCCGGCAAGGATCCCGACCTTGTCCAGCGGTGCAAAAAGCCTGATCACGCCGTTGGCCACCAGGTCGGCCGTGCCCGTCTTGACCATGGCGGTGCCCAGGGCAAGGGCAAGGACAATGATCAGGGCAAGGTTATAATCAATGCCCCCGGGCAATTCCCTGGGCTGGGTGATCCTCATGGCAAGCGAGAGCACCAGGATCACGAGAAGGCTGAGGAAGAGCGGGAACCAGTTGAGTGCGGCCAGTATAATGGCCACCAACAGTCCCCCCAGCAGGGTGGCGGCTTTATACCATTCCAGCTTTACCATCTCCTTTACCTTCGAGATAAAATAAAAATCACTGGTTGCAACGGTGCGTTCCACGAAATTTTCACCCGTGAACAGCAGCAGCACATCCCCCGACCTGAGGATCACCTCCCCGATCTTTTTCTTGATCAGTTCCCCGTTCCGGTGCACCGATACGATGGCAGCATCGTATTTGCTCCTGAAATTGGCTTCCCTCACCGTTTTATTTGCAATGGTGGAGTTCTGGGAAACAACAACTTCCACGATTTCGGTGCGGGACTTATGGGTGAGCATGCCCACCTCGGGGATGACCAGCCCGGATCCGGGACTGATCATATCGGCTATGGCCTCGGTTTCACCGGCAAAAATGAGTATATCACCTTTATCTAAAAGGAAATCCGAGCCGAAGACCGTGATCTTGTATCCCCTCCTCCAGATCTCGATGACGTTGAAACCAGTTTTTTGCTGGAGTCCCGCTTCCTCGAGCGTCTTGCCGATCAGGGGGGATTTATCCCTCACCTTGGCTTCAAAAAGGTACTCCCTGGTACCAAGTGAGAACTGGGTCAGGGTATCCGGCCTGGAAGGCAGCAGCCTCTGACCGAAAAAGATCATATACAGCCAGCCTATGATGATCATGGGCAATCCCACGGCAACAAAGTCGAAGATCTTTAAAGGCTCCAGGCCGGGAATGATGGTCTGGTCCACGATCAGTCCGTTCACGATAAGGTTGGTGGAGGTCCCGATCAGGGTGGCACAGCCTCCCAGTATGGCTGCATAGGACAGCGGGATGAGGAACTTCGAGGGCGAAATATCGTTGCGTTTGCACCAGGAGTGCACATACGGCATCATTACGGCGACCAGCGGGGTGTTGTTGAGAAAAGCTGAAAACCCGGAGATCAGGAGGGCCATCCTGCTCAGGAACCCCCGGTATGAACGAGCAGATTTGAACAGGCGGTCAAAGATCACCTCCACAACGGCTGTGCGCCGGATCACATCTCCCAGCAGGAGAAGGAGCAGGATAACGGCGATCTGTTCGTTGCCGAATCCCCTGAGGATCTCCGAAGGGGTAAGCACCCCGAACATGCCCAGCACGATGACGCCTACCAGGAATGTAAATGCCGGCCCGAGGATCTCCCTGTAAAGTGAAATTAGAATAAACAGAAGGACAACAAAGACAAGTATCTGATCGAAGCTCAGCATAATTCATACCTGCCGGTTAAGGGCATGCATAAAGTAAAGAAATTTAATGATCAGATAAAAATTTTAAGTCTCCAGCCGGCTTTTAAAGGGCAGGAATGTCATGAAGTCGGCATGATGCACGATGTAGGCTTCCACCGACCTTTTGACCTGATCCCCCTCGCCTGCATGTGCCGCAATGATGTGGCAGACCTCGGGGGGAACCCCGCATGCTTCGGCGAGGCTCACACCTGAAAAGGGATGCCGGAGATATTTCCCGTAGCTGCCCTGTACGATGCGTCCATCCTTTTTTTCGTATTCGAGGAGTTTCCCGACATCCGCCAGGATGGCCCCGGCGATCAGGACGTCCATATTAACGGAAAGGCCTTTCCCGAGGTGGGACCGGATCTGATTGCCGCAGTCCCTCGCAATATGCACCACGCACCGCTTATGCTCCATGAAGGATATGCCAGGATCCGCCACCAGGAGGGTAAAAGGTATCCTGTGGAGGTCTTCTGCCGTAAGCTCACTTTTCGACAGTGCCAGTTCCCAGGTGGCGGAGGTTTGATCCCTGAGCACAGGGTCCCCGATCCATTCCAGCTCGGGCCAGAGCGCATAAACCTGGTCTTTCAGATCTTCTTTCATGGCGTAACTATTTTTGAGTTCAACTACGGATCTGTCCAGCCGTCTTACACCGTGCAGTCATCAGGGCAAAGCAGCAACGATCGCATCCGCCATTTCCCGCGTGGAAGCCGCACCTTTCTGCAGAACATCCTCGCTCCCCGGCAGTTTAAGCATATCGTATGTGCGGACCTTTCCTTCCCGGATTACCTTTCCGATTGCCTTACGGATCCCTGAAGAAATTTCATCCTGTTCCAGGTGATCCAGCATCATGCAGGCTGACTCGATCATGGCAATGGGATTCACGATGGAGGTTTTACAGGCTGCATACTTGGGTGCCGAGCCATGTGTGGGTTCAAATACGGCCACCTCTTCTCCGAGGTTGGCACTGCAAGCAAACCCGAGTCCCCCTATCAATCCGGCAAACCCGTCCGACACGATATCACCGAACATATTGCCGGCCACTATGACCCCGTAAGTTTCCGGGTTTTTGGTCAGCCACATCATCTGGGCATCGATGTTGGTGTTCCACAATTCGATCTCCGGGAACTCATTCTTCTGGATCTCCCTGGCAAGCCTGAACATGAGTCCCGAGGTTTCACGGATGACGTTGGGTTTTTCGCAGACGGTAACTGAACCGTACCCGTATTGCCTGGCATGCCCGAATGCGGCACGGAGGATCCTCAGCGTCGCCTTACGGCTGAAGATCCGGGTGGAAACCGAGAGTTCCTCTTTGGGTACTGAAGCAAAATTCCGCCTGAAATTCGGGTGGCTGAGCAGGGCTTCGTAAACCTTTTCCGGCGGGTCGGTCCATTCAACACCCGCGTACAGTCCCTCCGTATTTTGCCGGAAGATCACCACATCCACGACCGGTTCTTCAACAGCGCCCCCCTGTCCCCTGCGGATGAAATTCAGGGGATTGCCGGGATAGGTGCGGCATGGCCTTATACATACGTCCAGGTTGAAATGCTGCCTCAGGCCGACAATGGGACTGGAATAGACCAGTCCCCTTCCCCCCAGTGAGGGATCCAGTTCCGCCGCTGCCTCTTCCTTGGGCTTAGAGGTGATGGCCCCGAAAAGACCGATTTTATGCTCTTTAAGCAATTTCAGTGTCCGGTCAGGAAGGGGATTGCCTTCCCTCTTCCAGAATTCCCAGCCGATATCCGCCTCGATGTATTCCGCCCGGAAGCCCGCGGCATCGAGCACACGGATTGCTTCCTGCAATACATTGCGGCCTATCCCGTCGCCGGGCATGGCCACGATCTTAGGCTTGCCCATTTTATCAAAAAATGATTTCCCCCGTTAATAAAGTCCCTAAAATAGGGGAAAAAAAGCATTCCCATTTTATCGCCCGTGTGTTATTAATCATTTATTTTGTAAAACATCTTAAGATCAGGATAGCATAAATGGAACAAAGTGGCATCGCGGGTATGAAAGCAGTATGGGGGTACTTCGGGGAGATATGCAAGATTCCCAGACCATCAAAATCCGAACAACAGATCATTGATTACCTTCTCGCGTTTGCCGGGAAACACAGGCTTGAAGCCACCAGGGACAAAGTTGGTAACGTCCTGGTCCGCAAACCGGCCAGTGCCGGCAGGGAGAACGGGAAACCCGTAATCCTGCAATGCCACTTTGACATGGTAGGGGAAAAGGAACCCGGTTCAAGCCACGATTTTACACGCGACCCCATAATACCGGTGAAGGAAGGCGAATGGCTGAGGGCTTCAGGAACTACCCTTGGAGCAGATGACGGCATCGGTATTGCCGCACAAATGGTCATTCTCGAGAGCAGGGAACTGGTGCACGGTCCCCTTGAATGCCTGTTCACCGTCGACGAAGAATCCGGGATGACGGGTGCAAGGCAACTCAGGCCGGATTTTCTTAAAGGGAAGATACTGATCAACCTGGATTCGGAGGATGAAGGCGAATTATTCATCGGCTGTGCAGGAGGGATCGACACCATCGGAACCTTCAGGTTCGAAATGGAACCGCCGGACGGATCCATGGAAGGCTACCGGATCTCCGTGGAAGGAATGAGGGGAGGGCATTCCGGTGACGAGATCCATAAAAGTCCCGGGAATCCGATCAAGGTGCTGAATAATTTCCTGCTGGCTGCGGGCAATACCCATGGTCTGCGGCTGTCGTCATTTGACGGCGGGAACATGCTGAATGCCATACCCCGTGATGCCTATGCCACGGTCTGCATGGCCGGCGGGCAAAGAAAAGAAATTGAAGAATATTTCACGGGTTGTTCCGAAAAGGTATCTGCAGAATTAAGGGAATTCGAGCCCGATATGCAGCTGAAACTTGAACAGGCAGATCTTCCGCGGTCGGTTCTTCCCCCGGACCAGCAGCTGAAATTTCTCCAGGCCATCGACAGCTGTCCCCACGGGGTCATCAGTTGGAGCCCGAAACTCGAAGGCATGGTGGAGACCTCTACCAATCTTGCGTCCGTAAAGTTCGTAGAACAAAACAGGGCTATTGTCACAACAAGCCAGCGAAGTTCCCTTGAATCTGCAAAAAAGGAAATTGCAAACCGGGTTGCCGTTTGCCTTGAATCCGGAGGGGCCTTCATAGAGCATTCCGAAGGATATCCCGGATGGACCCCGAACACTGATTCTGAAATCCTGAACATCACGAAGATTGCCTACAGGGATCTGTTCGGAAAGGATCCGGTGGTGAGGGCGATACACGCGGGACTGGAATGCGGACTGATACTGCAGCGGTACCCGGGACTCGACATGCTGTCCTTTGGTCCCACTATCAAAGGCGCACATACACCGGCAGAGCGGATCCATACCGGCAGCACGGAGAAGTTCTGGAAGTTGTTGCTCGAAGTGCTGCGGAGAATTCCTTAATTAACCGGCAGACCCGGAGGCCATCCCATGACTCCGGCATTACCTTCTGATCATCTGGCCCGACCAGGTGAAACGGGTATTTCTGTCCCATCAGATCTACCAGTCGTCTTCCACGAATTCTGATTTGCTGACCCCGCAAACCGGGCATTGCCAGTCATCCGGGATGTCCTCGAATGGAGTCCCGGGAGGGATACCCCCGTCCGGATCCCCTTCCACCGGATCGTATACAAACCCGCATATGGTACATCGGTATTTTTTCATTGACCGGTGTGTAAGGGGACAATGATAATAAAAATCCCCGAAACCGTTTTTCCCCGCTGGTCTATATTGATGCAAAACCACTATCTTTACAGATATGGATGAATATTCAGACAGGATCCGTGAAACCCTCTTAAAATTCCAGCCGATCACCCTGGAAGAGATGGATGCCGTCCGGCTCATGAACCGGCTCGATACGAAATACCTGTTCCACATGGCGCAGCTGTTGGAACTGCTTGAAGAAGCTGCAGAATTTTACCGGGTGCTGTCGATCGACGAAAGGCGGATTTTCCGGTACAATTCGCTTTACCTTGACACCCCGCAGCTCAAATCATACCTTGACCATCACAACGGGATACGGCCCAGGTACAAGGTGCGTTTCCGGGAATACGAGGATACAGGCTCCTTCTTCCTCGAGGTAAAGAGCAAGATTTCCAAGGAGCGGACGAGGAAATCAAGGACGGAAGCAGAACGGATCGAAGAGGCCCTGTCCGACCGGTCCATGGCATACATTCAGCAGCATTACCCCATTGAGGCCAAGAACCTCGGTCCCGCTCTATGGACCAATTTCCGCCGCATCACCCTGGTGGGAATCGAGTTCCCCGAGCGGATCACCATTGACATTGACCTTACTTTCCGCCATCTGCAGGAAGAAAAGGCCCTGCCTTTCGCTGCCATCTGCGAGGTGAAGCGGGACCACTCCCGCGGGTCCACCCCGTTCATGAAGATCCTCAAGTCGTCGCGCATCTATCCGGCCCCGATCAGTAAATACTGCCTGGGCACCATCCTGCTCAACAAGGCGGTCAAATATAACCGGTTCAAGATCAATCTGCTTACATTAAATAAATTGGAACATGTTTACAGATCTGACCCTGCTTCAGGCTAACCCGAACCAGCTGCTCGATACGGATTTTTTCGATCCTTCAGCATTTCTTGCCCTGGTCGTCCGTTTCAGTTTCAACTTCCTTGTCATTGCCATAATTGTAAGGGGACTTTACTTCTCGGTCGCCAGGAGAAAAAATTATCTTTTTGCCTTCATCCTGATCAGCACCATCGTTTTCCTGATCTGTTTCCTGCTTGACAACATTACCCTTGGCATCGGTTTTGCGCTCGGTCTGTTTGCCATTTTCGGGATCATACGATACCGCACGAATCCCATCCCGATCAAGGAAATGACCTACCTCTTCATCGTGATCGGAATTTCGGTCATCAACGGCCTTTCAAATGTCCATATCAGTTACCTGGAACTGGTCTTTACCAATGTCATCACCATCATTGTGGTTTACTTCCTGGAAAGGGTCTGGATGATCGAGAACGAGAATAAAAAGGAAATCGAATACGAAAATGTCGATCTCATCCAGCCAGACCGAAGGGCCGAACTGATAAAGGACCTGAAAGAAAGGACCAGACTTGAGATCACCAGGGTTGAGATCGGGCGGATCAACTATCTTCGCGATACCGTCCGTCTGAGGATCTATTACAGGGACGATTCCTCGGAAGAGGAAGGCGTGAAGATAGCCAGTTTCGATGAAAACAGCCTGGATTAGTTCTACTGCCTTACCTGCCAGACCGTATCGAGCAGGGTGCCATCGACCCATTTAACAACGGCCACGGGATTTTCCGTGAACCGGGGACTTTCGGGTTTTCCGCAGATCCGTTCGGCTTCAGCTTTAAGTTCGGCCAGGCTCCTGAGAGGAAGGCCGGATCCCCTGACTTTTTCAAGCAGGTCCTCCCTTGCCGGGTTGACGGCGATCCCCCGTTCCGTAACAATCACATCGATCAGTTCACCGGTACCGCAAAGGGTGGTCACCCGGTCGCGGATAACCGGGATCCTGTCCCTGAACAAAGGCACCGGCAGGATGACGGTCCTGGAGTAGAGGCAGTTCTGCCACCCGCCGATCCCGTGAAGAAGGAACCCGTCCGAATGGGTGACGACGTTGGCATTGAAGTCCAGGTCGATCTCGGTTGCCCCGAGTATGACCACATCGACCATGCCGGCGAAATTACCTTTACCGTGGTGGTTGTAGGATGTAAAGGGACTGGTCCACAAATGGTTCGGATTCTCGCGCATCGACCGGACGCCCTCCAGGTCGAAGGTCTGCCCGTCAAGGATGTATTCCACCAGTCCCTCTTCGAGCATGGAAACCAGGTAGGCATTGCTGCCTCCCCGGGCAAAGCGTGCACGGATATTCCTTTCCCTCATAATCTTCCGGAAATACTCCCCTACGGCCAGGGAGGTCCCTCCCGCCCCGCTCTGGAATGAAAATCCGTCCCTGATGATGCCGGCAGCATCGCAGAAACGTGCGGTAAGTTCGGCAAGGTAAAGCCGGTCGGGGCTGCGGGTGATCTGCGTGGTCCCCGACACGATCTGGTCCGGGTCCCCGATCTTCTCCATTTCCACCGTAAAGTCCACGTAATTGCCCTGGATCTGCCAGGGAGCGCAGGGGAAGTCCACCATGTTATCCGTGGCCACGATCACCCGGTCGGCATACTGGGAGTCGGCAAGGGCAAAACCGAGCAGTCCGCTTGCAGAGGGACCGGAAAGCCCGTTCGCATTCCCGAACGGATCCGCGCAACCGGCCCCGATAACCGCAACATCGATGTGCACTTCCCCGTCCTGTATGGCCTGGTATCTTCCGCCGTGGGACCTAAGCACGCCCAGTCCCTTCATTTTTCCCTCCGAAGTGAATTTTCCAATGGGACCGTTCATGCTGCCTTCGATGTGGTGAATGGTACCGTCCTCGAGGTAAGGGATCAGGTGCTGATGGCAGGGAAAGGATGCAGAAGGGAACCAGACCAGGTTTTTTATTCCCATTTCATGGGCGGCATCAAATACCTGGTTCGCCAGCAGGTCCCCGTTCCGGAAATGATGGTGGGTGGAAATGCACATCCCGTCTTTCAGTCCGCATCGCTCCAGGGCCTCCCTAAGGGAAGGCACCCGCTTGTCCCCGTCCGCCGGGTAGTCGTTGCATGAGGGTATGGGGGGACCGTACCGGCGGCCTTCCGGCTTAAACCGGTTAACACCCGCGTAGGGAACCTGGGGTTTGCCGTTCACGGAAAGGGGTACATCACGTCCCGCAGCATTCCTGGCCATATCCTGAATTGCGTTTTTCATGTTTCCTTCCTGTTCAGATGAGTCCCATTTTCCGTGCGAATTCGATCGTGCGCCGCGCCCGCTTAACCACCGGGGCATCGATCATTTTGGATCCAAGGCTCACCACCCCCAATCCCATTTTAGCCGCTTCCTCGAACGCCTCAACAATGGCTGCGGCCTTCCCGATCTCCACGGCAGACGGCCTGAACGCCTCGAGGATCACGGGGATCTGCCTGGGGTGTATGCAGCCCATGCCTTCGAAACCCATGCTGCGGGACCGGCTGACTGTATCCCGCAATCCCTCCTCGTTATCCACATCGGAATAGACCGAATCAATGGCCTGGATCCCCGCGGCCTTGCAGGCATTCACCAGGCGTGAGCGCGCGTACCAGGATTCGGTACCCTCCCCTGTCCGCTGAACGCCTATGTCAGCCGTGTAATCTTCAAGTCCGATGGCCATTGCAGCGGTATTTCTGCCTGCCGTGGCAATCTCGAAGGATCTCTCGATGCCCAGGGCGGATTCGAGAATGGGCATCAGCAACACCTTGCGCTCCGGGGAGATTTTCCTGATCTTTTCCTCCACCTCCACGATCGTTTCCGGCGATTCCACCTTGGGGACCAGCACAAGATCGGGGTGCTGGGGTACGACGGCTTCCAGGTCCCTCAGCCCGAGCGGCAGCTGGTTGATCCTTACCATCCGCTCAGCCCCGAAAAAATCCAGGGCCCTCAGGGCATTCCTGACCAGTATCCTTGCTTCATCCTTTGTTCCCGGTGCCACCGAATCCTCCAGGTCCAGTATGATCCCGTCGGGCTTATGGATACCGGCATTCAGCATCATGCTCGGGGTATTGCCCGGGAGGTACAGGCGGGTAAAACGGTACCTGGCCGGGTCGGGTTCCGGGAATTCATCCCGGCTGTCCGGCAGGAGAAATTCCCTCGTCTCTCCCGGCAGAACCTTTTTTATGGCAGCCTCCATCCTGGCAGCAAGCACGAAATCAAGCGCACCGCTGTCTTTTATCCGCATCTTTGCGTTACGGATCTCATAAAATAAAACGAGGGCCTGAACCAGGTTCCGGATGGAATGACCGTACAGTACTTCCACCCTGCTATCGAGCTCCAGGTCAATTCCCCCGGAAGCCTTGAGCTCGATCTCGACCAGGCAATCGGACCTTACCCTGCCCCCGTGGTTTCCGGCGCTTCCGGTTTTTCCCATCCTGAAAAGGTTATAAATAATATCCGGTCATAAATATAGAAAGACTTTCCCTTTAAAACCGGCCTGGATCGTATGCTAAACAATATGGTTCACTGAACGCTCACGACAATGGCTTTTTCCCCGAAATTGCCGTCGGCATCCCCGGCAACGAAAGCATAGGTGTAATCCCCCCTGACGGCGGGACCTTCCATGAAGGTGGAATCGATGTAAACATCGGGAGGAATTTGCGTGACGGGATACCCGTAGCCGGAAAGATCATCCCCGTTCACCCGGATGGTAAAGGAGGTCAGGTCGGATTTCCCTTTTTCCGCCATCCACTTGAACTGCAGCACACCGCCCGGGGTAATTTCCACGTTGGTGGTCATGAAACGGCCATTCAGGAGCCTGACCGTCGGTTCCTTCTGTTTGGAGCAACCGTAAAGGAGCAGGGCCGGAAGGACCAGCCGGATAACAATGGATCTGGTGGTTTTCATATTCAGCTGAGGTTAACTATTTTTTTGCCGTACTGCAGATTTCCGTGAGCACGCCGAAGGTTGAACCCGGGTGGAGAAAGCCTATTTCCAGGCCCTCTGCCCCTTTCCTCGCCGTCTGGTCGATCAGCCTCACGCCTTTTTCACCGGCTGCCATCAGGGCATACGAGGCATCCTCCACGGCAAACGCGATATGGTGCAGGCCTTCTCCCCGCTTTTCGATGAATTTCCCGACCGGGCCTTCCGGATCCGTTGATTGCAGCAGTTCGATCTTGGTTTCCCCTGCCCTGAAGAAGGCGGTGCGGACTTTCTGGTCAGCAACCTCTTCAATGGCATAGCATTCAAGTGAAAGCACGTCCTCGTAAAAGCGGATTGCCGCTTCAAGATCCCTGACGGCTATCCCGATGTGTTCAATATGGCTTGGTTTCATACTGTTTAATTATGCAAAGTTATTGAAATTGCCCGTCAATACATAGACCCCTCAATACAGGATGGCATCGTGGAGTACCTGCTGGATGTTGGTGCGGACGTTCATCTCGACGAGTTTCGGATTGTCCTGGTCCGGATGGATCTTGTTCGAAAGGAATATGTAGAGGATCCCGGTATCGGGATCGGCCCAGACCAGGGTTCCGGTAAACCCGGAATGCCCGAAGCTGCTTGGTGACACGCACTGGCAGGTGGGGCCCTCCTTCTCGAAATCCATCTCGGGCTTGTCGAACCCGATGCCTCGCCGGTTTCCCTCATCGCAGTGGATGCAGGTATTGAAACGATCGATGATGGTATCGGCGATGAAATCCATGCCCCCGTACCGTCCCCTGTTCAGGTACATCTGCATGATCTTGGCCAGGTCATTTGCGTTGGAAAAGATCCCGGCGTGGGCTGCAACGCCCCCCAGCATGGCTGCGCCTGGATCGTGCACGTACCCCCTGAGGAGCTGTTTCCTGAAAAACAGGTCATTTTCGGTCGGCACGATCCGGTCCGCCGCGAAGTGCTCCAGCGGGAGGTAACCGGTATAATCCGCACCCAGCGGCAGGTAGATGCGCTCCCGGACGTATTGTTCCAGGGGCATGCCGATGAGTTCTTCCATGACCGGGAGGAGAAAATAATAGCCCAGGTCGGAATAGAGGTATTCCTTCTTTTCCCGGAGTTTCGATCGAATGATGCTGTTCATGATGCTGTCGGTATAGTCCCGGTTCATGTAAAGTCCCTCTGCCACCTTGATGGGAAATTGCTCGGAATACTCGCGGGCATAGGCCCCGTTAACGTACTGGAGGTTCTTGTTCAGGAAGATATGCCCGGCAAGGCGGAACGGGTACTCGCTCGAAAGCTTGTTGCTGATCAGGTCCTGGTCCGCATCCATGGGCTCCAGGGTGGAATAATAAAAGGGGATCCAGGGGGGGAGTCCCGCGTGATGGCTCAGCACATCCCGGACCAGGAGGCCGCCCTTATCGCAGGTATCCAGGTAAGGCAGGTATTTCCCGAGGCTGTCATCGACGCTGAACCGGCCTTCCTGGGAAAGCTGCATCAGTACGGGCAGGGTCGCAGCGATCTTGGTAACCGAAGCCACATCGTACAGGTCGTCCCAGCGCACCGTGTCCCTCCTCCGGTAGGTGTGATACCCGAAGGACTTATGGTAGAATACCAGCCCGTTGCGGGCGGCAAGGATCTGGCAGCCCGGTGTCGCCTTGGCGTTGATGGCATCCAGCGCCAGGGAATCAATCCTGTAAAGCAGCCTGGAATCCATTCCGGCTTCTTCGGGCAGTCCGTATCTAAGCCTGGTTGCCGGCCCGGTCTGCAACCCGTAACCGGACGTGTATCGGTCCCCCGCCGAAACCGGCAACTTCCCTTTTGCCTGGATCCCGCCAAAGATCAGCTGTGCGGCGAGGGACCGGACCAGGTCCCTGTCCTCGTAAGCCATCAGCAGGGCCTTCAGATTTTCGCCGAACTCAAACTGGGAAAGGCTGTAGGGGCTGGCAAAAACCGTTACAACCGTCGGGGTCAGCGTGGAGAGGCTGTTCAGGAACAGGATGGAGTTCTCCCGGATGCCGAAGTTCCTTGATGCCCTCATGTCGGTGTTGTTGAGACCGGCGATGACCAGGTTGAAGGAATCCAGCTGCCCGAGCAGTTCAAGGTAGGATTTTGCCGTGGCATCCCTGGAGATATTGAAATGCCGGGAAGGCATGTAAAGGTCGATGGTATTCTGGAATTCATCCGGCAGGGTATCCCCGATCACCACGGTGGCGATCTTCAGGGTATCGAGCCGCCTGAGTGGCAGCATACC
>Ga0307445_10000948_pt1 | contig 16161 bp, 11 predicted proteins | sample SalMarSW160330MG_FD_202147 | JGI IMG/M metagenome (GOLD analysis project Ga0307445, IMG submission 202147) | Salt marsh sediment microbial communities from the Plum Island Ecosystem LTER, Massachusetts, United States - SW1603-30 | ecosystem: Environmental > Aquatic > Marine > Intertidal zone >...
TTTTTGCCTCGGCACAGATCTCCTTGACAGGCAAGATGGAGCCCGTTCCTGTGACCATGTGGGAGATGGCGATGACACGGGTATGGGGAGAGATAGCTTTGAGGAAGAGATCGATGATCTGTTCAGGATCGCGGCAGGGATCGGGGAGGGGTACGGGTGTGACTTTGGTTCCATATCGCTTTTCCCGGACCAGCCAACCGGATCGGCCGCCCGAGTGTTCACGATCTGTCATCAGGACCTCAGCATTTTCATCCAGATCCAGACCGTGGGCGATGGTGTTCATGGCCATGGTGGCGTTTTCGGTCAAGGCGATCTCCTCGGTTGTGGCGTTGATCAAACGGCCCACTTTGGCCCGGAGGTCTGAATAGGGCTGGTAGCCCGAGATCCAGTCGTCTCCTTTGTAATCCCATTCGGCGATGTCCATGGCCACTTTCTTCATGTGGGCCATCGTGCTCTCCAAAACCACGGTGGGCTGGGCGCCAAGGGTCCCGGTGTTGAAAAAAGCTTTGTCCTCTGGCATGGGGAACATCTTCCGGATCTTTTTCCAGAATCCAGGATCGTCCTGCAATGGGAAGGTCATATCATCGACCTTGCTTTTTGTAAAATCCCATTGCATGCCTATGGGTAAAGCAAAGGCAGAAAGGGTCAGCGTTTTGAGGAAATCCCTTCGTGTCGTCATCGTTCGCTTAATGTTAATCACAAGAACTGTATTAACATACTTCGATGATTTGTCAATAGTTCTTTAGGAATCGGCTTTGTAGAGACTATTCGTACCGGAGAGCGCGGGCCGGGTCTATCCTTGCCGCTTTGAACGCCTGGAAGCTGACCGTCAAAAGGGCGATGGTGTAGGCCAGTCCCCCTGCTATCAAGAATATCCACACCGTTATGTTTGTCCTGTAGGCATAATTGTTCAGCATCCGTTTCATCAGGAAGTAGGCGATAGGCCAAGCGATGACGTTGGCCAAAGTGAGAAGAATCACAAATTCTCGGGATATGAGAGACACGATTCCCGATACTGTGGCTCCCAGCACCTTTCGGATGCCGATCTCTTTGGTGCGCTGTTCGGCCGTGAAGGCTGCCAGGCCGAATATGCCGAGACAAGAAATGAGTATAGCGAGGATCGAAAAATACTTGAAAATGGTCCCGGTCCTCTGGTCGGCTCTGTAGAGCTGCTCGAAATCCTCATCCAGGAAGAGAAAGTCGAAGGGGTAGTTGGGTGAGAATTTTTTCCACGTTTTTTCCACATCGTCCAAGGTCTGGGAAATGTTTTCCGGGCTGATTCTGAGGAAGACCTGGCTGGGTCCCCAATTCTGTTGAGCCAAAGTCAAAACCAGAGGTTCGATGGTGTTGTGGAGGGGGCGGGAATGGAAATTTTTCACGACACCGATGATCTGGCCCTCGTTCTGCCAGATGGAAAAGAGCTTGCCCACCGTATCCTCTAATCCCATCAGTTTGACAGCCTCCTCATTGACGATGTAGTTCTGTATGTCGGTCGGATAGTCCCGGGAGAAATCCCTCCCCTGCACGATTTCCATCTCGAAGGTCTTGATGTAGTCGTGGTCACATGCGATAAACCTCATGGTTTCATACTGTTCCGGTCCCCTCCCTTCCCAATAGACCGGATTGATGTTGCCCACACGGGTCGGCCGGCTGGTGGCGGATGTCACACTGGTGACGGAATGATGGTTCAATGCTTCGTTTTTGAATGACTCATAACTCTCCCACAGGGCAGGATTTATCGGTAGCACAATGACATGCTGCCTGTTGAATCCCAGTTCTTTGTTCCGGATGTAATTGAGTTGTTTGGCTGTGACGATCGTCCCGATGATCAGCACGATGGCGATCGTAAACTGAGTGACAACAAGGACTTTTCGGAAAAAGGGTTTGGATGAGCGGGTAAGATGCGATCCTTTGATGATATTGGCAGGACGGAAGGAGGATAAAAACAGGGCCGGATAACTTCCGGAGACGATCCCGGTGAACAGGGTTAATCCCAGCAATCCCAAAAGTATGGGAAGATTGCGGCTGAGGTCCAGTTTCATGCTCTTCTGGGCAAGATTGTTGAATCCTGGCAAGAAAAGATAGACCAGCGCGATGGCTATCAACAGGGAGACAAACGAGAGGAGAAAGGATTCCCCATAAAACTGGTTGATGATATGGTTGCGGCGAGCGCCGACCACTTTGCGCATTCCGACTTCTTTGGCGCGTGTGCTCCCGCGAGCGGTGGACAGATTCATGAAATTGATGCAGGCGATCAAAAGGATAAAGATGGCGATGGTGGAAAAGATGTAGATATAGATGATGTTGCCGCCTCCTCCCAATGAATAAAGGTGAACGCGGGAAAAGGGGTAAATATGGGTTGTCACGGTCTCATTCGTTCTTTTGTCGTATTCCATGGTGATGCCCTCGATTTTTTCCTGAAGAGCATCGGGTGAGGCATTTTTCTCCAAGAGAATGAAGCTGGCTGATTCGAGGGCCCAAGTGTTGAGGGTTTCCTCTCCGTAGAGTTTGACAGAAGCGAGGATGTCGAATTCCAAAGACGAGTTGGATGGAACATTGGCTATGACGCCGGTTACAGAGAGCTTGGTCCTGTTGTTTACGGTGAACGTTTTTCCCAGAGGGTCTTCATTCCCGAAATACTTTGCGGCCGTTCTTTCCGTGATGACAACAGAGTTCAAAGTGGGAAAAGGATCTTCTTGGCTGCCCTTCATCCAGGGAAAAGTGAAGATATCAAAAAAATCCGGGTCCACAAACGCTGTTTCCTCATAAAAGCTTTTGTCTTCGTAAGTGAAAAGGAGGTCGTTTTCGCGGTATCTGGTAGTCAATCGGATTTCAGGATATTCGCGCTTTAATATCGGCGCCAGGGCCCAGGGGCTGGAACTCGTCCATTGGCCCTTGATGTTGAGGGTGGTTCTGTAGATTTGCTTATGATTTTTGTGGAACCTGTCGAAGCTCAGCTCGTCCTGTACCCAGAGGAGGATCAGGACACAACAGGCGATGCCGACAGCAAGTCCTGTGATGTTGATAAAGGAGTACCCTTTGTGTTTTTTGATGACCCGGAAAGCGATTTTCAGATAATTTTTTATCATGGCGCAACTCCAGTAAACATAAGATTTGAGGAAGGGAGGAAGGGATATCAAGACCTGGTGCCAGGCCCAGCATTTGGCCTTAAAAATTCCCTTCTGCGAACAGATGTCTTTGTAATCCTCCTCGACATCGCCGATCAAGGACAAGGCGTCTTCGGGATCGGCAATGTGTCGGAGAAGCCAAATGGCCACTTTGGGTGTTCCCGTTTTTTGTTTGCCCATCTAAATATAGCCTATTTGATGGTTTCTTCTGTGACGTTTTTCCACAAGGTTTTTTGATGCACGTATGTGTCTTGCAGGGCCTTTTTCCCCTTCTCTGTCAGGGTATAATAATATTTCCGCCGGCCACCCCTTTTTTGCGTGGGCTCGCCAGGAGTTTTAACGGACAATCCTTTTTTGACCAGTTGGGCCAGCATAAAGTAAAGGCCTCCATAAGAAAGCGGCTTTTCCGTTTTTTGCGATATTGATTTTTTGATGGTGACACCATACGCGTTGTTTTGGAGCTCCCAGATAGAAAGGAGATAAACCTCTTCCCACCGGCTCAATAAATCCAGATCTTTAATGATTTTAACCTCTTTCACATATATATACTGCAAACTTGTAGAAATGGTTACACTTTTTTTTAATTGGGGACAGGATACGCTTTCACCTATTTTTAGGGTACAACCATAATTAAGTGAAAGCGTATCCTGTCCCCAATTTCTTACCGCTTGCGGATGAGATAAGAAAGGTGGCCGACAACGATCACGATCAAAGCGCCGACCAGTGTGTACAGCGGCCAGGCTAAGGTCAATCCTTTCACAATGAAGATCAGGGCGATCAATCCGGCAAAGAATCCGATGACGGCATCCTTCCGTCGAAGTTTATTTGAAAGAATTCCCAGCAGAAAGGCACCCAGCAAACCTCCGTAGGTGTAGGAGGCGATCCCAAGGCCGAGTTCAACCACAGCCGGGCGTTCTCCCGAAGACCGGAGTTGAAGGTAGGCGAATACGAATGCCGAACCGGTGATGACGATTCCCCAACCGATGGTGATCATCCGGGAAATCCGCAGGTCTTTCTCAGGAGAGTTGGCCTTCCCCCAATAGGGTTTATAGATATCCAAAGTCGTGGCGGATGCCAGGGAGTTGATAGAAGAAGACAGGGTGCTCATGGCTGCAGCCAGGATGGCGGCTATGATCAGACCCGATAATCCGGTCGGGAGTTCTTCCACGATAAATTTGGCGAAGATTTCATCTGTGGTGGCCAATCCCAACTGTCCGGGTGTTTGTCCGCTGTAAAATCCAAACAGGAGAAGTCCGATGAAAAGGAACAGGGCGAATTGAAAGAAGACCACGATCCCGCTTCCGATCAGGGCCTTTTGGCTTGACCGGAGGTTTCGGGTCGTCAGCAGCCTCTGGACGATAAGCTGATCCGTTCCATGGGAAGCGATGGAAAACACGGCGCCGCCAAAAAGTGCCACAAAAAAAGTGTACGGCTGAGCGATAAAGTCTCTGAAATTCAGGCCCATTCCCAGGTCGATGAGTTTTAATTTTTCGGCCCCTTGCATGATCTGAGCAACTCCCCCCCAGCCATCGGGCAAGCGGATCAAGATGATCCCCGCAGCCAAAAAAGCCCCGCTGATATAAATGCCCATTTGGATCACATCCATCCACACCACGGCTTTGATTCCTCCCAGGAAAGTATACACGAGGGTCACGACGGATATGATCAAAATGGAGATCAGATAGATTTTGAGGTTAGAAGCTTTCATCCCCGCTAACCGGAGGATGATAGCAATGGGTATGGCTGAAGCGAAAAGACGGACACCATCGGCCAGCAATCGGGTCACCATGAATGTCGTGCTGGTGATATTGCGCATGCTATCGCCGAATCTGTTCCCGAGGAATTGGTACGCAGTAGTTAATTTGCCCTGAAAATATCTAGGAAGGAAAACGAGGCTGACCACGGTTCTCCCGATGATGTAGCCGAAAGTGATCTGCAGAAAGGTCAGATTCCCCCCATAGGCCACGGCCGGGATCGAGATAAAGGTCAGCGTGCTTGTCTCTGTGGCCACGACCGAAAAAAGGACCACCCACCATGGGATTTTATGGCCACCGAGGAAATAGTCGGAAGTGGAACGCTGCCTGCCCGAAATCAAAATCCCGAACACGGTGACACCACCCAGATAAAGGATCACGACCAAATAATCGAATGTGCCGAATCCCATTTCTCTAACTATCCTTTTTTCGATAATGTAAAGTAGGGTTATGTTTTTCGAGATACCCCTCTAGCCCGATATTTTCGGATAGGGAGAGAGCCTCTTCCCAACCGAAAAAATCATCCCTTCGAAAAGCTTCCAGGACACGTATTATGGATAGCTCCACTTCGCTGGATTGCTCTCCTCTCTCTCTCACATAATCCATGGCCCCGAACAGCACGGCATTGGCCTGGTCATAGGTGATCGAATCGGCCTTTCCCCATTTCTTTTGCCAATCATCCTGGGTTACGGCATCATTCACATGACTCATGATCAGGTAGGTCGCCCTGCCGATAAGCTTGAGGTTGCTGGGATTGACATTGGTCATGGTGTTTCCCACCACTTTTCCCATCCTTGCCATCACCGCGGTCGAGTGGGCATTGAGAAGGATTTTGAGAAGGGTCTGTCTGTTCAACAAGAGGGGGTCCTCAGATCGTTCCATGGAGATCGTAATGATGGCATCTCCTTTATCCAGAGGCAGGCGATCGACGATCTCCCGAAATCCTCGGGGATCCTTATCGCCGATAAGAATCAAAGCCAGGTGGGATCCGCTTTTTTTAAAATGGGAAAGGAATCGATAACTTCCAGAATCGGCTCTGGACAGCTCATCGATCTCCTCATCCAGACACACCAAAACGCCCAGGTCTCCCTCATGAGGTCCCCTGCGATGGATATTTCCGGCAGAAAAAGAAAAATCGTAGAGTTTTTCCTGATCGTTCCCGGCTTTGGCCAAGCTCTTTATGGCCGCTTCTTTGAGATAAACGTCATCGATCTTATCCACAAAATAGGGAGAGTAAAAGGCTTCTTCCAAACCGCGAAAATCTCTCCCTAAAAAATTCTTCCATGCTTGTCCTGGATCCTCGCCCTCTGTCCACACCTGGAACCAGCATTTCCTCTGTTTTTCCTGGATCGTATCCAACGGATACAGATGGAAGGTCGGGCTTCTCTCAGTGCAATCGGTGAAAACGGTGATCAACGCTTTTTTTGCAAAATAGGTAGCAAATCTTTTATTCCGATAGGTTTCCGACTCCAATTGTGTGAAGGCGCTTATGTTCTTGGTAGAATATCTTAGTACCTCCAAAATATGGCCGAAAAAGCGCAATCGTTCACCGAATCGATAATTTTTTGAGAAACCGACCTCGTTCAGTTCTTCTTCAGATAACGATTCTTTCAATGCCTCATGTATCCCCGCTTCCAGGATGACCCCTATCAGGAAAGTCTCCGATGTTGTGGCCTGCATCCGCGTAGAGCCTGTGATGGCTTGAGGCCCTGTCGTCAAGTTGATTTTTGTGATGGCCGGATTTTCGATAACAGACCGGCTCCTCTCGAAGGGCCTTATCGCATCGTCCGGATTATTGTAGATGAAATAAAGATGTTTTTTGGCCTCCGTGATTTTTTCCTCGGTCAATGTCCCGTACTGTCCCAGTGCCGCCAGCACAGCACCTATAACAGAGGATGTTTCCCCCCCTTCTGTGATGCCGAACACCACATCGCCTTTTTTGATTCCTCTATCCTGCAACTGAAGTTTGCCGACAAGCTGCAAGTCTTCCAAGCCTTCTAGAGAACTGATCAAGGCCCGGTCACCTCCGGTCATCTCTCCGATGAGGCGATCTTCGATATCCACAGGGATCGAGTCTTTCAATTTTTGCCAATGCCGACTCTTTTTGATCCTTCCCCAAAAAGGACGCCAGATCGCGCTCTCGATCTGTTTGGCCAGCCGGCCAGTGGCCCCGCAACCATACAGGAAGATTTTCCTGTTTTCCTTGATGGCTTGGCTGACTTCATTGGCCGCTCTATCGAGCAAAGATGTGTCCTCGGCCATCCGATGAAATTTTTCCGCAATATCCTCATCGACCGACAAGATCTGCCTGAGGCCTTCCTCCACATCATCTTTGAGGACAAAACTCACATTCCACGTTTTGGGATGCCTTTGTTCGGTCAGGAGGGAGTGAAGCTGGTATTGTTTTTTATTTTGGACGTAATCCACGGATTGATGGGACGGCGTAATTTTTAAGAGCGATAAGATATTTTTGCTTCCCATTATCCTTTTTGGGACGCTCCTTTAGGTACCACTCTACAGGCTTTTCATGTTACAAAAGCGTATAGGGTGGCACCTTATGGGATGTCCCCATGCTTTTTGCGGAGTCGCTGCTTTACGGCATCGCTTTCCAGTTCCCGAAGGGCATCGTTGGCTATCCAACGGGCCGCCTTGGAATCCAGTTCCTTGATCTCTTGGGCAAGTTTGATGGCCGCTTTGTTCAGAGCCGGATTTCTTTTGCCGATATTCCTCAGGGCCCAGTTGACCGCTTTTTTCACGAAATTTCGCTCATCTGTAGCCCCATCTTTAATCAACGGGAACAAGTTCGTAAATTTTTCGTCTTCCGTTCCCTTATCGTACCAAGCCAAGCACGCGATCAACGTAAAGGAGGTTCTCTTGACGAATTCCTCATCCCTTTGGGACCAGTCATGGATTTTTTTTATGGCCAGCGGTGTTTTCTCGAATAAATTCATGCAAACCTGATCGCACACATCCCAGGAGTCGAAATCTTTGACCCAGTCTTCCATCTGCTTTTCTGTAAGCTTGTCGGGTTCTCCGATCATCCCTGCCACGATCCTGGCATCGGGAATCCCCGTTTTCCACAACTCAAGTGCCAGTTTGTGGTTTTTTCCGATCTCTTTTGACAGTTTCCGCATCTCTGGGACGGATACCCCCAGTCTTCCTTCCCCGACGATCGCAAAACGGGCCATCCCCTCTAATTGATCCGCCCTGGCCTTGGCTCTCAATTTTTTTATAATTTCTTCTACGGAAGGCATTGCTTATCTCTCCTTATGTCAGCTTGCGGGCTTCCATGTAGAACCGTTTTTCCCAGGCTTCACCCATCGAGAATGTTTTGCGGGGGGTGGCTCCATCCAGGATAACCGTCTTAAAAAGATCCTGTTTGTTCATTGCAGGGAGATAAAATCCCATGTTGTCCTCTTTTTTCCCCAGCTGGATGATGGTGTCGGTGCCATGGATATAATCGACCTCTTTTGCACCTCCCTCCTCCATGAAAACATCGAGAAAGTTTTGCAGCGTTCCCACAGGGAGGTTGGAATCGGGATCGGAAACTTCCATTACGCTGAATCCAGTTGGCATGATCACGCCTATTTTGTGAGGACTGCCGCGTTGGTCATCGACAGTTTCCATCATCTCATCGGCACTCGCCACCGGCAAAAATTTACTTCGCCCCGGGTAAAAAGAATTCATCTCTTCCATTACATCTCTTCCGCTTGCCAGCTCGAACAGGGCCCTGTGGATAGGCTCGAAACTGAGGGCTTCATCCTGCAGGTTGACCAGTTCCACGAGTGCATACCGCAACGGGGAGTCAATAATCGCCTGTTTGTTCGGAGCGTTTTCCTTGGTTTTTTCCCAGATGCTTTTGGCCGTAGCCAGAGAATGGTTCCCGTCTCCCATGGCGAATAACAGGACAGGGGTTTGTGGGCTCAGATCATACTTCTTTTCAAAAGTTCCCGGCGTGGCTAAAACCTGGAGATTCTGGATGATCTCGTCTTTAATGGTGGAATCATTCACTCTGTAGCCGGCAAGATGCCCCGAATCCATCATCAGTTCGATATCGTAAATCCTTTCCAGGCCGTCCTTGTTCTGTGTCAGCGGTCCGATGACCGTGTTTTCCTGATCGTCGATCAGGACCATGATGTGCGGGATTTCCAAAGGTGCCCCCTCCCGAATTTTTATCCGGGGTGGCAGGCGATCGATGATCGTGCCCTCGGTTGCCCTGATAAGACTGGACGATCCTTTGCGGAAATCGTACTGATCGAGGTCGAGGCACACCATCAAACCCTTCCGGATTTTCTGGCCGGTTTGCCGCTCCACATAGATAAATCCCTGTTTTTGCTCCAACAGCCCCTCTTGCAGGTAGAGATTCATGTGATATCTTATGCTTGCGATCCTGGAATCCGGGTCCTTTTCCCCCAGATAGACTTCCGGATAGATGAGCTTCAATGTCGATGGAGCATCATTGACGAAGTCGCTGACTTTCTGCCAGTATTCCGGCTCGGAAGTGAACTGGTCGCAGGCGATCACAGCCCATTTGCTGAGGTCAGTGCCGGCTTTGGGAAGCAAAATGTCCGGTATACCGATGGCGATGGATTCATAGGTTTTCATGAATTTTCCTTTCCTGAATTATTCATAAAAAATGTTTTGGAAAGTTTGAATGTACCAAACGCTGCCCGAGCAGTCAATAACAGCCATTTTTCTTTCGTAGCTGGATAAGATAGGCTAAACTTATCACAGGAGTTTGCAATGATCAAAAGAAGAGTTTTTGTAAAAATTCGTTCCCCAATAATTATGTTCATTCTTGGCGTGATGGTCCACCTGGGTATTTCGTGCAGAGTGGTTTCTCAAGAGATCGAGCATCCTGCTGCAAAAGTGATCGAGGGATTCCACCTCATGTCCTATTATGCCGGGACCATTTCCACTTCGACTGAATTTGTTAGCTATGGATGCAAAAAACTCGCGTTGAGCGCTACTCTTTCCGATGAGGAACTGTCCGTTCTTTTGCCCCATGCTGAACAGAAGGCCAAAGAGTATGGGATCCCCATCTATGTCGAAAAAAACCTGCTCGTGACCCCGCTCTTCAGTCCGACTATCGCCCAGGGAAAGACAGTCATCCTGTTTGCCTACAACCAGGATGTGCTGGATGAATACTTTGCCATCAAAACGTTCCGGAATAAAGCCGTCGCAGAGGGGCGACTGGGGGATGTGCAGGAGGAACTGGGCTGGCGGTTCGGCCGTCTTTTGAGCTACACAGATGAAACGATCGAACGGCTTTTGAATGATAAAAAATAAAGAATCGCCCGGTCGAAACCGCCGGTTAATCTGGGATCAACTCTAATTTTCCCTCTGTCACAGGGTTTTGTTGGCCTTCCATCCATAGTTCCAGATTATCCCCTATCTTTTTGACGATGCCTGAGGAAATAAGCGTTTGCTTTTTGCCCGGGATATCAGAAAAAATTCGGACTTCCCGGCCGATCACGGCGGAACGCTTCCTGTAAAAATCCAGGAGTTTTTCATATCGGCCATCGAGCAAAAGACCGTAATTTATATCTAATAATTCGAGAAGGCGTTTTAGAATCGATTTTTGCGTTATGGAAGAAGATGAGGGGAGGAAATCTCTCAAAGAACCGGCTTTGGGAACAAAGGCATCGGCGGTTATACGAGGTGTTTTTTCAACGTTCAATCCGATGCCCAAGATAATCCCATTGACCCTATCCTTGACCGTGTGGGTATGCACCAAAAAACCTGCGATTTTTTTCCCTTGGATTTGGACATCGTTAACCCATTTGATCTGGACAAACCCCTCGAGGCCCTCTGTGGCATCGATAGCCTGGACGATGGAAACAGCCGAGAGAGCGGGGAGCCCGGCATGATAATGGTCAATTATTTTTTTAGGAGAAAGGTAGATGGATAGATGGATATTGCCTTCTTGCGCTGCCCATGGACGTCCCCTCTGCCCGTGAAAGTGCTGCCCTGATCCGGCGAGACACACGATCCCATCCGGCAATGAAACGTTTTTTTGGCCGAACTCGACGAGGAGATCGAATTGGGAAGAGGGAGCACTTTGGACAAAAAAAGCATATTGCCAGCGTCCTGCTATCTGGCTCTCGCTCCTGTAAACAGATTTGCCGCCGTACAGCTTGTTTACCAATGGTGCGAGGTTCTGATCGATCGCAGAATAATCCTCGGGTTTCCATTCCTGTCGGAGAATGAACGCCTTTTCTGCGTCTTTTATATTATCCGAAAATACAATCATGAGAGGATTCTATCGTTTGTTGGACAACACCTTCCCAGGTCTTTCCCATGTCAGTTTCCCGTCATCCACGACAAAGACCCCATTTACCAGCACATAGAATATACCTTCGGCATACTGGTGAGGTTGGAAAAAAGAGGCTGTGTCCTTGATGGTTTCCGGATCGAAAACGACGATGTCTGCACAAAACCCTTCCCGGATCATGCCGCGGTCGCGGAGGCCGAGTATTTGAGCCGGCAGCGAAGTAGAGGCCCGGACAGCATCCTCAAGAGTTATGATTTTCCTCTCGAGGGCATAATGCCGGATTTTTCTGGGAAAAGTTCCGTAGAATCGTGCATGTACCGGTCCGTCCCCGGGAAGGGCGATACTGGCATCCGATGAGGTGGCAGTCCAGGGCTGGGCCGAAAAGGCCTCTATATCGATCTCGGACATCGAAAATCCACGCAATCTGACCCCACCTGGCATCTTGGCATATCCTTCCATTTGCAGCTTGATGACCGCTTCCACATCCGACATGCCCTGTTCTTGAGCGATCTCTGCGAGGTTCTTTCCGATATACGACTTATCAGGATAATCCATGACGATGATATTTTCTGCTTCACCCCTCCAATTGAGGTTGTGTTTGATGTCCCCATAAAGATCTTTGGCTTTTTCCGGATCATCCAGGACTTTTTTTAATTCCTCTTGGAAGTTTTTTCCCAAAGCCCACCTGGGGATCAACACTGTCATGCCGTCGCTCCCTGAACTGGTATACGGATAACAATCTGCCCAGATATCGACACCCTGTGCCCGAGCATCATCGATTAGCCGGATGATAGCCCGGCTTCCTCCCCAGAAGTCCGCTCCTCTTGCCTTGATGTGAGAAGCCACCACAGTGGCTCCGGTCCTTTTTCCCACGCTGATCAATTCGACGATGTTTCCCAGCATGTTGGGAGGTCCGGATTCATCCTGGCTGGGGACATACCACATGGGCGTCAGGCCTGAGGCCCTCTCGTGCGCCATGTAGACGCCTCTGTAGGAAGTGATCTCTTCCACCAAGGCCACCACCTCGTCCTCGGTACTCCAGATGCTCGGCACGTACTCCAGTCCCGTCGACATGCCGAAAGCCCCCTCCTCCATAGCCTTATGCACCAGTTTTTTCATTTGCATAATTTCTTCCGGAGTGGCCGGCCTCTGGAAATCATTCCCCATGACCTGACGGCGGATGGTGTTGTGTCCGACAAAAAGCGTGACATTCGGCCCGGTTCCTTTTGCAGCCAGAGCGTCCCGCTGTTTTCGGAAGTCAGGCGGTCCACCCCCGCACATGTTGGAAACCAGGGTTGTCACACCCTGGCTGACGAAGTTTGGCGCACAAAATCTCTTCTCGTTTTCCCCCGTCCATGTAGATTCATCTGCGACGCTGTCATAGGCATGGGAGTGGATATCGATAAATCCCGGAGAGAGAATTTTTCCAGAAATGTCGATGACCTGTTTCGCTTTCCATTTCCCCTGCAGCCGTCCGACTGCAGCGATTTTGCCATCTTTTATGCCCACATCGGCATAAAAGCAAGGATTGCCGGTTCCATCCAGTACCCGGCCGTTGGTGAAAAGGATGTCCCCTAGCTCTCCGGCATCGGGCGATAGAAAAGAACTGGCTGAGATGGAAAAAATAAAGATGAGAAACGCACCGAACAAAAATCTCGTTTTTGTCATGTTTTGCTCCACCGAATATCAGATATTACATTACATGAAATGTCCTCCTTATTTCAATAAGAGTGATTAGTAAGAATTTCCAAAACCCTGACAAAGAAACAGTCGGGCAAGCTGAAACGTCAGCCCGCTGAATTTCCCCAGCGAGGAAATTCCGCTTATTCCTCGGCTCGCTCTCCTCTTCGAGGAACCATGCCCGCTCGCCTCCGGATGGCTTCCTCTTCAGCTTGCCCGACTGTTTTAAGGCCCTCAGGGTTTTGGAAATCCTTAGGAGGATTTTATTGATTTTCTTTCGAAATTTTATTATCTTATGGTTAATCGTTATAATATTTTCATTTACGAATCCGTCTGCCTTATAAATTTATTAAACACGGAGAATAAGATGGCTGTGAATGCAAAGATTAGAGAGTATCGGCCGGAAGATTTAGAGCAAGTTTTAACGCTAGTCAAGGAATTGGAAGCCGAAATGGGAGAAAAATTCCCCAACATCAAGATTAAAACAGCAGAATGGGAGTACAAAACAAGATACCTGCAACCAGTGAACAAATATAAAACATTTGTCGCAGAAGTGGATGACAAAATTGTCGGGTACTTGATAGGCTATCCCTCTGTCAGCGCGCCCGAAGTGGACCGTATGTACGATGACCTTCCCGTCACTCCAGGCCATGTTCCTCCGGAATTTTATCTCCAGATCACCTTTGTGTCCAAACCTTTCCGCAACCAGGGGATTTCCAAAATGCTCCACAAGAGAATCGTGGATTATGCTCGAGAACAGGGGCACAAAGAGCTGTATGCCTGTATCGCCAAGTGGAACGAAGCGGAAATCAGTGTCATCAAATCTTTGAAATTCGAGATCAAAGACTTGGGATACCGGTACCGGTTGAGCTTGAAATTGTAGGGTTTTCTCTACTCCTCCACCTTTATCGTAACCGACGAACTCATCTGTCTGTTTTTCCCTTTAAAGGCGACAGCTTTGATACTGTGAAGGCCGGGGTCTAAGTTCCAAAATAAACTGAAGGGATAAGAGGCTTCTCCGATTTTTGTGTTGTCGACCCACCATTCCACACTGTCGATGGCCCTTTCATCGGGAAGATTCGTTTTGAGTTTGATCCTTTGGAATGCCCGGCGGAGAATCGGGTCCATCTTGAAGACATCGTTGTTTTGAGGGAATGCGATTTCAAAATCTTCTTCACTCTCAGGTGGAAAAATTGCTGGATTCTCTGTTCCTGTGTGGACAGGGCAAAATTCCCGTGGTTCTGTTCCTTCGATAAAGATATCCTCCATGGCCCCGGGACAATATTCTGTGGCAAGGTTTCCAGAAAGCGGGCAAATTTTTACTATGATCAAATTTTCAGCTCTCGGGAATTTCGCTTCCCAGTTTTTGTTCTCCAAAAGGAGCATTATATCCTTGAAAAGCGGTCCACACCCAGTCACTCCGGAAATGTTGAACATGGGGGCGGCATCGAAATTTCCCACCCAAACGCCCACGGTGTATTTGGGTGTGTACCCTACTGTCCAATTGTCGCGAAAATCTGCACTTGTCCCGGTTTTAACCGCACACGGGAACGGAAGATTGAGAGGGGATAGATAGCCGAATGCGGGGACCCGCGCATCCTTGTCGGCAAGAATGTCGGTGAGAAGATAAGCGACCTGTGTCGAGAATATCCTGCGTGGCTTTTTTCTTTTGTCCAGAGCGATCTCTCTTTCTTGTGTGTCCAAACATTTGAGAACGGATCGCTCTTCCACATACATCCCTCCCCTTGCCAGGGCAGAATAGGCTCTCACAAGCTCCAATAACGTGACCTCTCCGTTTCCCAATGTCAGGCCTACACCATAATAGCTGGGACTTTTGTCCAGGCTTCTGAAATCCATCAGCTTGAGCCTTTGGTAGAGAAGGTCTGTCCCGAGCCTATCTAGGAGTGTGACAGCCGGCACATTGTAGGAACAGGCCAGAGCCTGACGCAAACGCACCTTTCCGTGGAATCTTTTATCGTAATTCCGCGGGGAGTAGGTTCCAGTGGGAGTCGGAAGATACACATCCCGATCCTCGAGGATTTCAGCTGGCGTCATGCCTCTCTCCAGAGCCAGACCGTAGGTAAAAGGCTTGAGGGTGGAGCCCGGCTGGCGGAGGGAAACAGCGCCATTGACCTGCCCGTCATGGCGGTCGTCGAAAAAATCTTTGGAGCCGACCATACTCAGAATTTCTCCTGTTGTATTGTCCATAATTATGGCCGCGGCGTTGGTGATGCTTTTTTTCTCCAGGCTCTGGATGTGATCATGCACCAATTTTTCCACCTTTACCTGAAGAGCGAAGTCGCACGTGGTTTGGATCCGGCTCAATGTTCCTTTTTGGGATAAAGGAATTTTTTGGAGGATGAAATCGCAGAAATGAGGAGCGCGGAAATTTTGTTTTGCCGGAACGAGTTTCAAAGGCTCAACTTTGGCCCTATTCCACTTTTCCGCAGGGATATTCCCTTGCTTGAACATTCGATAAAGGATCAGTTCCTGTCTCTTTTTGGCTTGGCTGAAATGGCTGTAGGGATTGTGGGTGGAGGGCGATCGGGGGAGACCTGCCAGGAAAGCGGCCTCAGCCAGGCTCAAGTCTGCGGGAGATTTGTCGAAATAGAATCGCGAAGCCGCTTCGATGCCATAGGCCTGATTTCCATAATAGATGCGATTCAGATATTGGGTGAAGATTTCATCTTTGGCAATGGACCGCTCCAGGCGGATGGCCAGCCAGACCTCATGCAGCTTGGCAAGCAGGTTTCGACGTTTGTGGTAGATATTCCGCACGACCTGCTGAGAAATCGTGGATGCTCCGGATATGACTTTTCCCTGCCGGATATTTTGAAACAAAGCCCGGATGATGGCAAAAGGATTGATGCCTGGGTGAAGAAAAAAATATCGGTCTTCAGCCACCAATGTGGCCTTTTGAAGTTCCGGAGAGATTTCCTCGAGTGTAGCCCAACGGCAGCGGCCACCTTCCTCTGAGAGGACCTCTCTGAGGACAATGTCGTTGCGGTCCACCAAAGAAAGGGAGATAACAGGGGCAGGCTTGAGTTTTCCCTCGGGAAAAGGAAGATACAACGAGGCCGACAAAAGGATCGGAATGGACAAGACGGCTATCCAAAAGATCTTTTTTATCTTCTCAACCATCACATTTCCGCCTGTATGATTCATAAAAATCCCTCGAATCATTCAGCTATTTTATTATTTTTATCGTTATTTCATTGCTCCGTCCGAAAACTTCCGGTGTATACATCTCTTCGATCTTGGTTCCAGGTGCGCTGAAAGACCCATAGGTCAAGGCGCGGACAAGATAGCGATGGGTGTGGATGCC
>Ga0307445_10000949_pt1 | contig 16151 bp, 16 predicted proteins | sample SalMarSW160330MG_FD_202147 | JGI IMG/M metagenome (GOLD analysis project Ga0307445, IMG submission 202147) | Salt marsh sediment microbial communities from the Plum Island Ecosystem LTER, Massachusetts, United States - SW1603-30 | ecosystem: Environmental > Aquatic > Marine > Intertidal zone >...
TCTTTTCACCGGTCAACAGCTTGATGTTGTCGAGGAGGTGGTTAAAATCTCCGCCTATCCGGTATTGGCTGTATGTCTCTTCCGAACCGCCGTCCAGGGCAACGATCAACTCATCCAGCCCACAGGACAAAATTTGATCGATGTTGTCCCTTTTGTCGATGAGCAAACCGTGAGTGGAAAGGACAACGATGATGTTCTTTTTTTTGGCATAGCGTATCATATCGAATGTTTCGGGATTTATGAGCGGTTCCCCGATTCCCCACAACATGATCAAGATAAGCGTGTCTCCAAGGTCGTCGATTATGCCTTTGAACATGGCCATCGGCATGTTCGCTTTCGGTAATTTATTTTCGGATTCTCCCGACCCTGTGGGACAGAGAGGGCATTTCAGGTTGCATATGTTTGTCGGTTCTATCTGGATATAAACGGGCCAACCGAAGGGCTTGGGCCTCGGGAATAAAGCGTTCATGCCGGTTATGTAGGTATTTAAAACCTTTTTGAAGCGGACATTTTCAAGTGTGTAGGGAACTCGATCGAAAGAAAAATGATAATTTCTCGTGAATGCCCATCTCGCCATCGAGGCGATTCCTTCGAAGACAAGGGTAGCTTTTCTCGTTTTTCTCATGATGTTTTCATTCCTGTTAATCCGAATGTTTTCTGGAAGTCTATCTTATGTGCGATCCCGGAAAGGCTGTATTTGTTCAGGATGTTTTCACGGTTCGGCCGGAATTTTGCTGGACGGAATTCGCTATCGAAAAACGCAGCGATCTTTTCCGGGAACTCATCGACATTCGATAGGATCACGCCATCCTCCGGTTTCAGATCCAAACCCTCGTTTCCTTTCGGAGTCGACAAGACGGGGATTCCGCATCCGAGCGCCTCGAGAATCTTGTATCTCGTTCCCCCTCCGGAAACGAGGGGCACGATCACCACATCCGACAGCTGAATGAACTGTTCGATTCTGTCGACTTCCCCGACAATGACCATATTTTCGACCGGAGGGTCTCCTTTCTTCAAGCCTTTCCCAATGACCGCGATCTTGATCTGCGGGTCTATCCGCATCAAGCGCGGAGCGATTATATCGCAGATGATCTCATAAGCCTGTTTTGTCGAGATGTTGGCAAAATTTCCAAAGTAGGATGCAATTTTCGGAAAATTCATCCCGAGCGATTTTTTTAGCAGGATCTTGTCTTCTTCCCTTATCGGGAAAAATCTCTCGGTGTCGATGAAGTTCTCCATGACAGTGCTTATCCGTCCGAACTTTTTTTCGATCGTGTCGGCATCGATCTTCGAGGTCACCGATACAGACTGCGCATTTTTAACGGCGTATCGTTCCACAAGATAGATGAGCATCGCGACCAATGGCCGCCCCATGTTTTTGAACCTTTGATGTTCGATATTGTGTGCGTCGAGATGAACCGGAATGTTATGCTTCCGGGCAATAGGATACACAACTCCGGAGAGATAGGGAAAATTCAAGATCATCAAATCCGGTTTCTCGATCAAATGTTTCTTGAGAAGACGGGACAAATCGTTGTTCATGAAATAACTGTATTTCCGTTTTCTCGCGTAGGGGACCAGATGAATATTCCTATCGGGAAGAACTTCTCTCGCTTCTGTTTCCTGCGCTCGAGGGGGTGCGAATAAAAAGACCTCACAGCCCTTATCCACAAGAAGCCGGCTTATGCCGTCGATCCTGCGCGCAGCGCCGTCAGCGACGGGGTACACGGGGTAGGGGGATATGACGAATATGCGTTTCTTCTCTACAGGCATGAGGGAAAAAGCTTATCACGGGTTAAACGGGCGGGTCAACAACCGGTTCGGACAAACCGCTTGAAACTCTCCATCTATCCGGATACACTATGTTTCAATCGGTATTTATTGCCCTTCAGCCGGAGAATCGTTCAGGAAAGATGAAGGATCACGCTTACAATCTGACAGTCATCTGCGGTCTGGCAAGGAGCGGCACGACATACGTCGGGAAAACCCTGTCAAGGGCCAGAGGCGTTCATCTCATCAATGAACCTTTGAACAAAGACTTCGGTGTGAAAGGTGTTCCCCGATGGTATGCTTACGCAGATGGGACAGACCATGACAACAGTTCAGATATAAAAAGGCTGATACAGGGTATTGTCGACCTCAAAGCGGGATGGACACATTCTTCTCCTCCGGAGTACCCCTTTCTAACACGGTTGAGCAAGCGGGTGTACGGAGGACGAAGCGGTCTTGAGTGGTCCGCGCTGCGGTTGAAAAAGTTCTTTGGATTAGCCATTCAGACAGTGTGCTTTAAAGATCCGTTTGCAACATTCGCCCTCGGCCACTTGATCCAATCCTGCAGCGCAAAAGCCGTGTGCCTGACCAAGCATCCCTGTGCCCTCTATCTCAGCCAGAAAAGACGGGGACAAACAGGACACATCGAAGATCTATTCGCTCAACGCAAACGTCTCGGCCGGTATACCGGGGATATTTCTGCCGGCACCTGGGAATCGGCTATGAGCCATCATCTAGCAGGAGTCGCTCTGCTGTGGAAGATCATGGCAAGAGCGATAACCTCACAGGCAAAAGATTTTGCCGAATTATCCATCGTCCGTCATGAGGATCTCTGCGTCGACCCGGTAAAAGCCATAAAAAGGATTTGTGTTCACCTCGGCATCCCCTATGGCCCGCGCATGGAACGATATATCGAGGACACTTCCAGGGGAGATCGGATCTATGCCAAAGACGGTAAACTTCACTCTTATAAGCGAAACAGCCTCGCCTTGAAGGATGCATGGCACAGCGAAATAAGCCCACAGGAAGAAGCAATGATCCAAGATATCGTTGGAGACGATATCCGTTTGCTCTATGAAAAGTGATGAAAGATCAAAGAATGTGTTTTCAAAGCGGAAGCGATAAGGCGTGGGTCCCCGGACTGGCCTATCAAGAGCGGGATCGTGAAATCGTCGATTACCGACTGTTTTGCGACGAAAAAACCGGGCTCTGGCTTAGAGGACCACAACCTGAGCGACTGGAAGATGGCCGATATATCGCATGTTTAGGAGGAGCGCAAACTTTCGGGTGTTTCTGCGATAATCCGTTCACAAGACTGCTGCAGGAAACATTGAATATTCCGGTCGTCAATTACGGCATCGGAGGAGCAGGCCCTTCCTTTTTTCTACAGCAAGAAAAGATATTCGGACCACTTAACAAGGCAGCATGCACGGTCATTCAAGTCATGTCGGGTAGGAGCGAGAGCAATTCCGTGTTCGACACCGGGGGATTGGCATACGTAACAAGACGATCGGACGGCCGTCGAATGGGCGCCCGGGCAGCTTACCAGAGTCTCCTGCGGCGAAAAATGATCTTTGGAAGAAAGGATCTAAAACGGATCATCGACGAGACACGGGAGACCTGGGTGCGGAATTACAAGTCGCTGATCGCAAAGATCGAAGTGCCCGTGGTGCTGTTCTGGTTTGCGAAACGTGAACCGGATTACAGGGAACGTTATATTCACGTGAGCACTCTGTTGGGAGGATTTCCCCATCTGGTGAACAGGGAAATGCTGGAAAAGATTAAAAATGAAGCGGACGAATATGTCCAATGTGTGACAGATCGTGGCACTCCCCAACGATTGATAAGCCGGTTCACGGGTAAACCCACGAAGGTCGATCCGGGCCATCCGAGAAAAGATTTGAAGGGCCGGCATTGGACACACAACTTTTATTACCCCTCTCCTGAAATGCACGAAAAAGCGGCAGAACTCCTCGCTCCTGTGTGCAAGAAATATGTATAATACTGGCAGGTAATCGAACATGGACGTTATTCGCAACCGCCTCCTTGCCGACTGGAAACGAATGCACGGCGACTGACCGATCGATCCCCGCAAAAGTTATATCTATTCCTTTTTTTTCTTTTTTTCCTCGAGCTTTGTCAGATTTTCCGTCGCGCCTTTCTTGAGATTCTTCAGAAGTGTTTTGTCTGCCTTCGTGTCCTTGGGGATCATCTCCAGAGTTTTTTTGTAGTATTTTATGGCTAGATCGATATCGCCATCATTCATGTAGGCCTCAGCCAGGCTGTCGTACACATTAGCCGATCCGGGGTAGGCGTCCACATTCAACTTAAATATTGCGATGGCCTCTTTTGTCCAGATGATCTTGCCGTCCTTGATAACGGCGATCGACATCCCCGGGATATCGGCCTTCTCCATCAATTCCGGAATTTGCCTCTCCATTTCAGCGATCAAATTCTGATTGTCGGCATCGGTCTTGAGAGGGGGCGTCTCCTGAGCCAGCAAAAAGGCTCTGCCCGCAAACAAAAACATAATGATGGAGAGTAAAAACTGTCTATAACCGCATATTTTCATAATCTTCTCCTTTGGACACCTTTCATTTTAAATAACGCGTGAGGAAACAAAAGGTTTAATGCGAACTAATTTTATAACAAATTCGTATTTATTAATGAAATTTAATTCTTTTCCATATCTATTTATTAAAATTGATATGTTCATCGTAATTGACGTGTTTAATAATATGTAATTATGTTTAACGTAACGAAGAATTGTGTTACACTATGGAGGATATTGGACCATAAAAAAGGAGACAGCATGATCAGATTATCCAAAAACGCCGTAGTATCCACACTTGTAGGAATGATTTTTTTGCTGAGTGTGATGGCATTGTCGGTCGAAGCACAGAATCTGGAATACAAGGAAAGGGTCATCGCCGGAGGTCCGGACAAGTTCGCAGAAGTGCGGCATGTCGTCCTTAGGGGATCGAACTTCGACATAGGCAAAAAGATCGGAGAAATTGCTATAAAAGATGGCACTCCCCTCACACCCTCGGACGATCACATCATGAACAGGGCCAAAAGGGAGTACATGGCAAAAAATTATCCTATCCTGTTCGAACGCATGAAGGGGGTGGCTGCTTCTTACGGATTGGACATCGAAGATAATTCTTATGATTTTACCGGACTTTTTCAGCAACAAATGGCAGCGCCGGGATGCTCGGTCACGTTTTACCCAGCAAGCACCACTGAAAACGGCCACAACATCTTGAGCCGGAACTACGACTTTACAACGGGTGACATCACCGGAAGAAAGCCGCAAAAAGGCCGATTAGCCATGATGGCCCGGCCCATCCTGTTCGAGATCCATCCCGACCAGGGTTATTCCTCCTTATCCCTATGCGCATTCGAATATCTCGGGGGCGTGCTGGACGGCGTCAATTCTGAAGGTCTGGTCGTGGCCATCCTCGCTGAGGAGGAATCCGGAAAAAATGTTGGCCGCGAGCCGGGTAACGAGGTCGGAATGCACGAATTGATGGGCATGCGCTTCCTCCTGGACAACTGCAAAAACGTGGAAGAAGCCAAAGAAGCATTGCTTTCTCTAAAACACTATTATTCTTTCATTCCCTGCCACTACATCGTCGGAGATAGAAGCGGAAAATCTTTCATTTTCGAGTTTTCTCCAACCCGCAACCGGAATTACATCATCGATGGGGATGGCCCTCAGTGTGTGACCAACCATCTGGTTTATCACCATCAAAAAATTGATGAAAATCCGGAAGCTGGCCTGGACTGGAGCATGAGAAGGTACAAAATGCTGGAGGAGGCCACTCGAGCCAGGGAAAAATTCAATCTCGAGGAAATCGCTGCAATCAATGCCCAAGTCGCCGTGCCGCCGAATGCACCGGGCAACCCCGAATTCGCCCCAGGCCGCACCCTGTGGTATGCCCAGTACGACCTAGAAAACCTGACGCTGACCGTTAAATTTTATCTGGGAGAAAAGCCGGATCCAGAAAACGAAAACAGAGTTATCCTGGAATATTCGTCCCCGAAGATGTATGAATTAAAAAAATAGCCGGCTATTCTATAATCTTTTTCCCTGTGATATCTACTCCTGCCGCTTCATTCACCGCATGGCATTTGGTGAATTTTCCGCTCTCATCCTTCAAAAATTCCACCATCCAGAAAGTTCCGTCCCCATTGTCGACAGAAAAAACGAATTCTTTGTCTTCTTCAGGAATCATTTCTCCAGGATCTCCCGCGTCTTGTGGCCAAGCCCAGAGGGAACCATTTTCTACGTAAAACTGGACAGTCATCACTCCCATTCCAGATTCACTCATGTCGAACTCGTAATCCCCGACGATCGGCTCATACTTTTTTTCCAGATCTTGGGCTGCTGCCGGCAGTGCCATTAAACTCAGCAAAAAAGCCGAGCCTACAAACAAGGATACAACGACGTTTTTGGATACTTTCACCATGGTACCTCCTAATACACTTAAACCGTCTTTATAATATTACGGAAATTTTTGCCGTGTGGTTCAATATTTTTTGCACACCCCACACGCCCTATTTCATCCGCGTGTACTTCATCTCCATGTTTTTGAATTCTTCGCCGTCTTTGAATTTTGCATAAGTCACAGAGACATATTCATCTTTGGAGGCAAAATAGGCCTCCTCACGCATTTCCAGAATCTGTCCGGTGGCGAGATCGAGGGTCTCAGAGTGAAAGTGGTATTTTTTTTCTTTCGGATCGTAAGTTCCCGTAGCCGAGATTATTCCTGTGTTGCTGTTATCCAACCAGATGGAAAAGAATTCCTTTTTGCCATTGTCATAACCCATGATGTTGATACCTTTGAAAGGCATCCCCATGAATTCTGCAACGAAGTCACCGTACAAGAAACGACCATCGAAGATCAGTTTAAAGGTGGCCTGGCCTTTGGATATGACAGGAGGCGCGTTCGGGTCCATCCACATTTTCGCATCGGCACTCCACACCCCCACAAAATCCTTCAGATGCTCATGGAATTCACCCGGTTTCATCAGTTTTTCCATCATCTCCATCTGGGCTGCGGATTCCTCCTGGGCATAACATGGCATCAGAAAAAACAATACGGTTGCAAGGATAAAAAATATTTTCATTTTCATTTTATTCCCTCCTTTGTCGATTATAGTAAATAAGTTCGTACCTGGATACCTTTTACCTTAATTCTATGTCCAAAAAAAATTCGGGGATCGGCCGTCCCAGGCAGAATTTTCACTTCCACTTGCCCACACAGCGCGCAAAAATTCCTGATGGTTTTGTTTTTCCATAACTTACCAAATACCGGGGATCAGGCGGAATTTTGTTTTTTGGGCATATTCCACATACCCATCCAGTTCCTTGTACAGAGTTTTGTCCTCCAGATATGTTCGAATAATCACATAAATGACACAGAAGGCTGCAGGGATCAGGGCATATAGCGAACCAAGCGCCACAGGCAGCACAAGCATGAGTATCGTGGCGCCGATGTACATCGGATGGCGAACAAAACGATAGGGTCCTGTGGTGATGACTTTGTGCCCTCGGTCCTCTTGAATCTCGACAAACCGGGAAAGGTAGGTGTTTTCTTTCATGATCCAGGAAATCCAGATAAACGAAGCGGTCAGCAGTATAAAACATGCGACCTTCGCCCAAACAGGGACGTGAGACCACTGGTATCTCACCGCATCCAATCCCGGGATTATCAAATACGAAATATAAAAAGGCGTGCTGACTAAAGTCAGGACTTTGTCCCATTTTTTGGCCGACTTTTTGGTGAATTTCAGTCTATCCTTAAGAAGTTCTGGGTCATGGCTCCAGAGATAAAAGGTAAGGGCAGCCGACCATCCGAATTGGATGACCAAGTAGACCCAGGCTTCCGGCCAGTTGAATGTACCGGCCGTTCCGAACAGGATGGCGCTGATAACGATCAGCCCCAAGACAAACCTTGCGATCAGCTTGGCGATGAGCCCTTTTTCTGCCACGATATCGATTCCTCCCGAAATTTTCCCCATTGATATCACAGGCTGACGGGGCCGTCAATTCTATTTTTTATCGGTTTTATTAGGTTTGCCGGGCTCTGCTTCCTCGGATTTTTCTTCCTCGGATTTTTCAAATTCCTGATCTTCAACCTCAGATCCAGTTTTTTCTTCCTTGGCTTCAACGTCCTCAGTTTTTTCTTCGACTACCTCCACTTCTTCTTCGACTTTCTCAGCGATTTCGGCTTTGACGGGAGCTTCTTCCTCAGTAGTTTTATCAGGTGCAGGGACAACAGGAAGTGGGGCCTGGGCTGATGCTAGGACCTTGCCTTTAGGTTTGTTCCGGACCATCAAAGAAATTGCGAACAGCACGATTCCCAGAACACACACGAGCGCTGCTACTGTCACCACTGGCGAGAATAGCTGATCGACGATCCTCATCGGGATCCAGCTCACTTTTTCAAAAACCAGATCTTGTAGCTCAGGAGACCAAGTGTTCCATTCAGAAGAATAAAACGGACCGAACTTCAAGCCCCAGAGGGAGATGTATTTAACAAAAAAGGCCAAAAGCAGAGCAGGCAGAGCACCCAGGAAAGTGGAAATGCCGCACCAACGGAAGAAACTGGCCGGAGATGTGGCCGCAAGTAGGGAGCCAAGAAAGATGAACAGGGCCGGGAAAACGAACAGGAACGATGAGAGGATAGGAATTACCCGGGATAAACCAAAAGGAATGAACTCGACGTCTTCGAAGATCTCGACTTCATTGTCCATCTCGGTGACAGCGTCCATCCGCCATTCCGTCAGGGCTTCCCTTGCAACTTCCATGTCCGGACGGCAGGCCGGCAGCTCGCGGTCATTCAATCCCCAGCGGCCGATCTGGATCCACTGCCGCTCCCCTTCTTCATCACAAGGAGGCAGTTTGTCCAGAACGCGCATAAGGTAGTCATCGATCTCATCTCGCATCAAGATATCTTTCAGAGGGCGAAGATCGATCGTTATAGGTCTCGCTCTTCTTTCGCCTCTGAGTATTTCTCCTACTTCGTCCAGCGAATCAGATAATTCATGTTCCAACCAATCCAGAAGGCCGATATCGGCCATTAGCTGCTTTGGCGTCACTCCCGCCTCTGCAGCCGCTTTGAACCAGGCTCGCGTGTTTTCATCCCGAATCACCTTTTCATCCTGACCTTCGTTGAAGATCTCTTCAGCGATTTCAGGGATTTCCCGGATAATTTCCTGGGGCAGCTCAGATATGAATTCAGAAGACACAGTGGCTTTTGTCAGACCGACGACCCAAATGACACCAAAAAGTATCGGGAGGCCGACAAAAACGATGATGAGCAATGCGATTATTTTTCTTACGGCTGTCATGTATTCCCTCCTTTTTTAGATTCCAATCTTTTCCATATTGTAACACAATTCTCCATTACGTCAATCATAATTACATAATTGTTATCATATTAATTACTATATACGTAATCCTACCTAAAATAGTTTTGAAATTGGGGACAGGATATGCTTTCCCCAATTAATTTCCCCAATTAATTATACTTTGATGCCGACTTTTTTCATCAGCTCGAGGGCATTGGAGCTCCGGCAAACGCCAGTCTTAAGTTTATAGTCAAAAAAAAGCTTATCCCCCTCGATGTAGCCGTCGAAATGATAGTTCGATATGGCTTCGATGTGATCTTTCTCCAGCTTGGTCAATTCGAGATCGTGCGTTGCCAATATGCCATCGGCTTTTTTTCCCACAAGCTGCTTTATCAAAGCGATCGCCCCTTTTTGGCGGTCTGACTCATTCGTTCCTTTGAGCATCTCATCGATAAGAAAAAACACCGGCTCTTCGTCCAATATGGCATCCATGATCATTTTCAGCCTTTGCAGCTCCGCATAAAAAAGAGACAGTTTTTTGTCCAGCGAGTCCGTCACCTTCATGCTCGTGTAAAGTTTAAGCGGCGAAAGCACAAACTTCTTAGCACACACAGGTCCCCCAGCCATCGCAAGAACGATGTTCACACCCAAAGTTTTCAAAAACGTGGTTTTACCCGACATGTTCGGGCCGGTCACGATCAAAACATTGCCTTTGTTTTGCATATTGACGTCGTTGCGGACGTTTTCTGCTCTGGGAATAAGCGGGTGTCCGATGGAACGAGCCTCGAGCTGAAACTCCGCCCCTGTTACTTCGGGCATCGTCCAATCGGGATTGTTGTAAAGGGTATTGGCAAAACTAGAAAGGGTTTCGAAATTTCCGATGACATCGAACCATTTGTGGATCACTGGCCCGGCTCTCCTTTTCCATTTCTCTATCCTATAGACACAGTGGAGGTCCCAGAAAAACATGTTGTTGAACAACAGATGGAATTCCTTGCTCAGTCTCAAATCAAAATAACCGAGAATGGTGGACAGTTTTTTGATGTGGGAAGATGCCGGCTTGTCGTCCAGGAATAATTCAATTCTATACTTTTTGAGTTTATCGCTTGCGAAATTTTCCTTTTCCAGCTCCGCTGTGATCTTTGAGTAGGCTGTCAAGATTTTGGCATTGCGGGAAGAGAGATTGTAAATGCGCAGCCGGGCTTTCCCCATAAATCGGTTTACGATTCCCTGGATCAAAATAAGCCCAACAGGCACCGCCCACGATACATGAAAGAACAGCGAAACAACTGCTCCCAGGGTAACAACAGGAAAAAGGTGAATGAACACGATCAGCGGCTTTTTTCCAAGCACAGCAAAAGGTTCATCGAATAAATCCTGGAACGATTCCAACCGCTTCATGGAATCTTCGATGAATTTCCCGTGGGCCTGGATGTTTTGCCTGAGATCGAGTTTTCCGGCCAACTCTCGGACGGCTTCCTGCTTTTCTTTTATCTTGTTCGTACTCGAATTTTCCGGAAAGGTTTTTAGCCACGTGGATAGGAATCTTTTTCCTATGCTGGTTGTGGTTCGATTCAGAGAGTGAAAAACACTTCTGTTCCCGAAAATATCCAGATCCGACGCGTATTCATGCTCTGTAGAAATGAATTCTTCCCCGGTATCAAAATCGAGAAATTCACCGCATAACGCTTTGATTTCATTTTCATTTATCTGTTTGAGGGCCTCATAAAACTTTCTTTTTTTGATGACGTTTTCATGAATGGCAACGGCGATCACAAAAAGGACAACAATGGCGACCATGGCCAAAACGGGAATGAGGGTGAAATTGGTCGCAAGTTTGATTAGCAGGAGTATCCCGCCCACAACAAACAGCAGCTTGAACGCGGACAGAAGCGTCTCTTTCCGCCTCAAACGCTGAACCTGCGATTCAAACGAGTCGATTCGCTGTTTATAAATTTCTTCAGGATTCGTTTTTTCCATGATGCCCTATAACATACCATAAATAGGGGACAGGTACCGAATTATTATTCGACCTTGAAGGGCGGGAGCGTCATCGATTTGACACACGTTGTGTCGATGACTTTGACCGAGCCTTTTGTCAGGAATTCCCGCATGATGCTGTCTGTGCAACTGCCGAAAACACCATGGGCACCGGGGACCACTACATGAAGGCTGTTGGGAAGGTGCCGGGCTGCCTCCTCCCCCCACCGCGGAGGGGTTACCGGATCCATCGTGCATGAAAACAGCAAAACCGGAATATCCACTTTAACCGGATCGCCATAATTTTCCGAGAGCTCGGTTTTTGGCCAGATATCGCATACGGCCATTTGGGAGCGCACTCTCACATCTCCTCTGTAACTCCCCTTCGTTTCTCGCGGAATGTCTTCCGGCCGGATGCGGGCGACATCCTCCGCACAGGTGACACACAGCAACAAACCCAAGCTGAGTCCCTGCTGGCTTCCCCGTTCCAGCATCACGGCCTCCTCGGTTATCGGTCTGAAGTTACCCAGGAATGCCTGATGGATATACTGCGGAACCTGGCGGCTCCGTCGTATGGAGTAAGTCATCGAGCGGATCGCTTCTGTGAAGGCATGAATCGAGAGCCTGACCTCGATCATTTCATCTGTGACAGGATGTGCGATTTTGACTCGGACCGGGCCGTCATCGAGCCGCTCGAGCACGGTCCAGAATTCCTCTTCCAGGTTGGGAAAGGCATCGTTGCAGGCGCTGTCTTCCAAACACTCCTTAAAAAGGAGGTCGATGGCAAACTGAGCTCCACCGGGATGATACAGAGGATTCCTGAACGCAAGAGGAACGACCCCGATAAGAATGGCAGAGCGCACCGTCTCCGGATGACGGCGCATGTAGACGAGGATGGAACGGGTGCCTCCCGATGTTCCCATGAGGTTGATCTTATTATACCCAAGTGCCTCACGCACATCATTCAGGTCATCCATGGCAATGGGTGTGGAATACTTTGTCAGGTCGAACTTTTGTTTCAAATTCTCCAGACAGGTTCGAAATTCCTCCACATCGAACGGATCTTCCAGATAGCCCTGGATGTTCTCATCCCCACCATGGAGCTCGCACTGCAGATTATTGTCACCTCCTGTTCCGCGCACATTGACCAACACGATGTCCCTGTCATGACGAATCCACGATTCGACATACCCTCTGGCCACATCGACATTGGCTTGGCCCGGTCCGCCGGCAAGATAAAACAGCGGATCGGATTTGGGATCTGGACCTGTGGCATGAAGGATGATAAGGTCGAGATGGATCATCCGCCCTGTTTTCGCTTCCCTGTCTTCGAAAACAGCATAGGATCCTCGAGAGATCTTGCCTCTCGGAAGGTCATGTTCAGTGGTCGTGAGGGTGAGCCTTGAATCCGTTGTTTGAGCTTGCGAGCAACCCAAACATAGAACGAGTCCTACAATAATGAATAAGCATGATCTGTATTTAAGATATTTTTTCATTTCGTTCATTTCCCTATTCAATCTTACCAAGGAGTCAGAGAAATAGGTGAATGCATATCCTGTCCCCAATTTAATCGAGTTTTTTAAGGGTGATTTTGTATTTCAGCCAGTTCGACTGGCTCCCTGTGACGACCTGGCCGTCCACCAGAGGAAGTTTTTCCCTCGAGATGTAGCCGATGAATTCTTTAGATTCAAAATTGGGCCGGTGAGGCACCTTCCCCAAATAAGTCATCCTCGGGATGCACACATAGCGTTCCAATGTATTAAACTCCGGCCATTTGAGCTGCACAGCATTTCCGTTCACTTTCCCCCCGATGGCTTGGCCGATCAAATCATCCGGGTCCCATTTATCCTCGCGCTTTATTTCTTCGACCCTGTATAGGTCCCCGTGCTCGAACTGCATCACAGGCTCTATATTTGCAGAAAAAACCTGGCCTTCATAATACTGGCGGGCGCTCCCCTTTCCGATGATAGAAAACTCGCCGACCAACTTCCATTTGTACTGCATGGCGATGGGCAATTCCTTGCTCTTATTCTTAAGCTTCGAATTCTTGATCGGAGACTGGGTGGTATCGATCTCCTCCCCCTCGACAGCAACCCGCCACAACTCAGCGCCATCCAGCGTGAAATCTGTCTTCCAGGAAGCTGTCTGGGTACCTCCAACGTAACTCTCGGGGCCAAAATTGAATGTCCCGGTCGCTCCATCCTTCAGCTCTATTTTCGCCCCCGGTTGCACTCCAGGTGCTAGAACGTGGGGATCGAAATTATCCTCGTAGGGCTCCTTCTGAGTCCCCATCGGAGCCGGCGCATTGACGATTATCTCGCCCTTGCAGGGGATATTGCCGTGCTTGAAATAAAACCTCAGGAATTTCCCTTCCGTTTCTCCCACAACCTCGAACTGTCCCTCCCCTTTAAGAGGTGTTATGCTGACAACTCCTGTTTTCGGATGGCTGAAAACCATGGTCACATAAATATTTCCGATCCCGGCAAACTTTCCTTTCGAACCAGGCACCAGGTATACATATCCTTCGGACTTCACATTGACTCCGGCCGGACCATAAGGACCCAGCATCTGCATGGATCCTTCCGACCGGAATGTCAGCACCATCCTCTGACCGCCCTGGGCCAATGATGCCAATGGATAAAATAAGAATATCGCCACAAGAAATATAAAAATCTTTTTCATACAATTTTCCTTTTCTTTTTTCACGACCCTTTTGAACTGTGGATTATTTCGAAGGGAATCCTAAAAATCAAATTTCTCCAGAAGCTCTACGGTCTCTTGGTGCACTCTTTCCATCTCGGAATCGGGAATCACGCCAGCCAGACAGTTTCTTTCGGCAAAACTCAGTAGCTCCCGAGCCATGGCTTTGTTTTTTCGCGTTCTTATTTCCTGGGCCTTTTGGAGAAGCAGGTTCGTGTAGTCGACAAGGTCTACCCTCTCGGCTGGAGGATTATCCCAAGTCTGTTTCAACTCCTTCAGCAGATCATAGGCCTCCTGCAAAAGAGTAACATCCTGTTCCCTTTTTTCTTTTTTGCTTTGAAACAAGCGGGAGAAAAAATCACCCATTTTCTTGATAATTTTTGTTTCTGCTATCATCCGCCCAAGTTTTTATTTTATCACCTGTAGCCTGCTTTCATCAAGGCCTCGATAGTCTGGATGGGATTATCCGGATTCAGGTATTTGGCCAGGAACTTGTAGATCTTGACACGGATTTTTTTAGCCAGCATCAGGTCCATCCTATCGAAGCTGTGTCCTCCGGGAGCATCCTGGAAGATCTCGTACTCGAACTTTTTGTCTGCCGCCTTGAGGGCTTTGATGAGATGTTCCACCTCTAAGACATTCACATCCTCGTCATTGGTGTTGGTGTGGACGAGAAGAGGCGTGTTCTGGAATTTATGGACTTGGTAAGCAGGGGAGCGGCGGCGGTATTCCTGCACGTCCTCGCTGGCGGTCTTTCCGATGTGATAATCGGCTGAGTAAAGATCCCTGTAGTCATCCGTGGAATACCCCATACGGGAGATGAGGTCGCTGACCGGAACGCCTGCAAAGGCCACCTGGTAATCGTCGGGATGGTCGAAGATGTTCATCAAAGCGATCAGGCCGCCGTGGCTCCAACCGATGATGCCGACACGGTTTTTGTCCACGATAGAATAATTTTCGATCATGTAATTGCGGGCGTAATAGTTGTCTTCGACCTCCAGCCCGCCGTAGTCGATCATTTCGTAGGTGGAACGACCGTATCCCGTGCTCCCACGGTATTCGGGAGCGATCACGATATAGTGCTGGGCCATCAGTTCCCGGATGATGTGGGTGTGGTAGGTGGTGAAATCCGCATGCACTCCTCCGTGGGGAAGGATCAACAACGGATACTTTTTGCTTCGGTCGATATCTTTTGGGATAAAAACGTAGCTGTAAAACTTGATCGGATTTTTAGCGCCCATGGCTGTGGGATTTTTCACATGGGGATTGGGAGGGCCGATGATGCGCACCTTGTCCACATGGCAGATATCTCCAACACGGTGATACCAGAGCACATCGTCGACAAGCTTTTCCATGACATCCAACCGGTGCTGAAGACTCTCGAACTCCCTTTGCAACAACCTCAGCTCCTCGCTTTCCTGATTCTGATCAGACTGCTGCCCATATGCCGATGCCGGATTAAAAATAAATAATAGAGCAAAAACACTCAATAAAATCCAATAAAACCAATTTCGAGTTATAAAAATCATGCCTGCCTCCTCGATCTCCAATTTTATAGCAATCTTTATTTTTAAAACCTTTTCAGCTGATCCCGAAATTCAATCTATTCTTACAAAGAAAGGACAAGCCGTATTCCCGCTTCCACTTCTAGCAATTCAGTAGCCTGCAATTTCCCCGCTTTTTCGGTCAAAAAAGATTTATCGACCGTTACCAATTGAGACACATTGGCCACAGAGTCTTTGGAAAGTCCTGAACTTTTTCGCGGAAGGTATACATTGCCAGGAGCATCGGACAGCCGGAGATTCGAGGTGACAACTACAGCAATAACCGTGCGGATTCGGCTTCTGTTGAAATCATCGGATTGAACAATCAGGAGTGGCCTTTTGTAGCCAGGTTCAGAGCCAGATGGAGCAGACAAGGCAGCCCACCAAATCTCGCCTCTCTGCATCACCACTCTTCCTCATCGATCGAAGCCCATTGGATCGCCTGTGTGGCTGAATCTAAGGAAGAAGACTCCTTCTCGTAAACCTCATTCAACTTTTCACAAACTTTATCGTTCTTGTTCTTTTGGATGTATTCGGTAACAGCTTTCGTGTAGAGACGGCTTCGTGTCATGCCGAGGCGGCGGGCCAGCTTTTCTGCTGCTTTAAAAATGGGATCAGGAATGGATATGGCCGTTTTCATACTCCTATGGTATAACTAAAGTTATACTTTGTCAATATCGACAGGGCCCGGACTCAGGATTGTAAGAATCTATCCCCATTTTTTTTGCCACGCGAATGAGCTTGTTATCCGAAGCGACAAACAGCTCTGCACTTATCACTTGAGCGGATGCCAAATGA
>Ga0307445_10000952_pt1 | contig 16123 bp, 14 predicted proteins | sample SalMarSW160330MG_FD_202147 | JGI IMG/M metagenome (GOLD analysis project Ga0307445, IMG submission 202147) | Salt marsh sediment microbial communities from the Plum Island Ecosystem LTER, Massachusetts, United States - SW1603-30 | ecosystem: Environmental > Aquatic > Marine > Intertidal zone >...
CGGGCGGTGACCGGCCGGCAGCCGATTTACTTTACCAGCCGGCTGTGAAGCTCCGGCGTACCCGGGTTGGCATCGACGCCCAGCACACGGTACGGGCCGCCGGCCGGGTCGCAGTAGCGGGCCAGTTCCTTCGCCAGCTGTTCGGGATGCAGCGGCTTCTGAAGATAGTTCAGCTCGAGCAATTCCCCCGGTCCTTCCCGAGATTCAATGCATGGATCCGGACGGGAATATGCCCGAGGCCGGGTTGGCGCCGGACCATCCCGATCAGAGTCCATCCTTCGTTCGCGGCCAAGCGGTCTCCCGGAATAATCCCAGCCGGGGGGTCGGCGGCCGACTTGACAAGCCAATCCTTCTCGTCCTCAAGGCAAAAGCTGTGCGGAGTGAAGCCCGTTGCCGCAGAGACTGGGAAGGCGGCTCGACGGATTCCCGCGGACGGTCAGGATCGCCGCCGGATCGCCCTTACTTTGTCAGATACGTCCGGCCCTTCCAGGTAAGTCCCCGCCCGGAACGCACGCGGCGGTACGAATCCAGCATCATGCTGCTGAAGTAAATAATTCCAAGCGGCGCGGCCAGCGCGTACGGCGCGGGGATTTTGTACGACGCCAAATCGGAAATGCGATTCCGGAGAAAATACGCCCAGAATATGGAGGCTTCGAGGAGGATCAAAGCCGCCGGAAGATTTCGGGCGAGGGCCAACCCGATCCACGCCGCGACCCACCATGCCGGAAAAATCACCGCCCCGATGATCGCGGCGCCGGCGACGCAGAGGACCGTCTCCGGTTGCCCGCGCAGGCCGGGGTAGATGGTCTTCACCCAGCTTTCCCAGATCTCCTTGAGGGAGGTGTGCATGCGAACGCTGGCGAGCGCGCGCCCGTCGATCAACAGGATGGTATGCCCCGCGCGTTTGACGGTTTCCGCAATCGCCCGGTCTTCCAGGATCGAATCCGAAAGCGCGTGATGGCCCCCCGTTTCGTCGTAGACGGAGCGCCGGATGAGGATGAACTGGCCGATCGCCATCGCGTCGGGCACGCGCGGATCGTTGATGCGTTTGAGGTCATAAACGAACGCGAGGCCCGAAAACGCCACCGGGCTGATGATCCTTTCCCAAAAACTATTCAGTTCCTGATTGGTCAGGATGGATAGCAAATCGGCGCCGCGGATCCGCGCTTCGTGGTGGGTCGACGCCAGCAGATCCGGAGCGGCAAAGGTATCGGCATCCAGCAGGCACAGCCAGTCTCCTTGCGCAACCTCGGCGCCCTGCGCCAGCGCATGGGATTTCCCGACCCATCCGGCGGGAAGCGGCCGGCTGCGCAAGAGCCGGATCCGCGGATCCTGCGCCGTAAATGTGCTCACGATCCCGGGCGTGTCATCCGTGGAATGATCGTCGATGACGATCATCTCCCAGCGGGAATAGGTTTGCGCCCGGACGCATTCGATGCAGCGGCGGATGTTCCGGGATTCGTTTCGGGCGGGGATCAGGATCGAGATCAGCGGCCCATCCGGATCGGGCGGCGAAACCGGGATGGGCGCGCCAAAGTCAAGATGGCGCTCGATCCACAAAATGAGCGCCGAACCGGAAAGAAGCAGCAGCGTTGAAAGCGCGACAAGTGCGGCGGTCCAGCCCATGAGGTCCTTCCGGTTCGTGCATTCTGCCGGATCGAGCGCGACGGTGGCGGATAACCCCCCATTCAGAATCGCGTAGCGTCCACCAATATGAGTATAAAGGAAATCTCAATTTCTATCCCATCCTTGTGGACCGACGGGTTCTTTCCCCGGGAAATTCGGAAGAAGGGCGCTGCGAAGACGCGCAGACGCTTGCTCAGATGTGGCGTGATTCCCAAATCCTGTAAATCCTGTCCATTGGGTTTTCGGTTATACACTGTCCAGGGACTTGCGGTAGGCACTCGCGAAATCCACCGCCGCCCGTTTCGGATCCTGCGCTTCACCGATCGCGCGCACGCAGGCCGAACCGACGATCACGCCGTCGGCGATCCGGCCGACCTCGGCCGCCTGGGCGGGGGTTGCGATCCCGAAACCGACGCACAGCGGGAGTCCCTTCGGGACGGCGCTGCGCACCCGGTGGATAAACCCGGGCAGGTCCGTCGAAACTTTTTCGCGCGCGCCGGTCACGCCGGTAACGGACACCAGGTAAAGGAATCCCTTCGCGGCCGTGCAGATCTTGTGCGCGCGATCGGCAGAAGTGGTCGGTGCCAGCATGCGGATAAACGGAAGCCCGCCGCCAAGCGCATCCTCGAGATCGGCGGATTCCTCGACCGGCAGGTCGGGAACGATCAACCCGTCCGCGCCCGCCGAGATGGCCGCGCGGGAAAAGGCCTTCAACCCGAACTGAAAAATCGGGTTGTAATAACCCATCAGGACGAGCGGTACGGTGACGCCCCGCCGGCGCAATTCGGTGGTGGAATCCAACACGCATTTAAGAGTCGCGCCGTTCCGCAACGCGGTTTGCGTCGCCTGCTGGATGACCGGACCATCGGCCAGCGGATCCGAGAACGGAATCCCCACCTCAATCAGGTCGGCGCCGTTCTTCCCCAGCGCTTCAAGCGCGTCGAGCGAATCCGGCAGGGTCGGGTACCCGACCGGAAAGTAGGGCATGAAGGCGGGCTTTCTTTTAAATGCGCGTTCAATTTCAGCAAGCGGCATGGTTTCTCCAGTCGTTCTGTCCTAACCCCCTCACCCTGCCTTCGTCCCGGAAGAACACCGTGACTTCGGCACCCCTCTCCCCCTTCCCCTCACGGGGAAGGGGGAGAGGGGGTTAGGACAGGTATTTGTTGACCGTATCCAGGTCCTTATCGCCCCTCCCCGAAAGGCAGACCAGCAGGATTTGATCCTTCTTCATCTTCGGGGCGCGGCGGATGGCTTCCGCGACGGCGTGCGCGCTTTCCAGCGCCGGGAGGATCCCCTCCAGTTTGCTCAGCAGCGAGAACGCTTCAAGCGCTTCGCTGTCGGTGGCGACGGTGTATTCCGCCCGGCCCAGTTCGCGCAGGTACGCGTGCTCCGGGCCGACCGCGGCGTAATCCAATCCGGCGGAAACGGAATGCGTCTCGGCGATCTGCCCGTCCGGGGTCTGCAATACGAACGTCTGCGTTCCGTGCAGCACGCCGAGCCGCCCGCGCTGGGGGTCGGCGAATCGCGCCGCATGTTTTCCGCTCGCGATTCCCTCGCCGCCGGCTTCCACGCCGACGAGTTTCACTTCCGGTTCGTTGATAAATCCGGAAAATAGGCCGATGGCGTTGGACCCTCCGCCGACGCACGCCACGGCGGCGTCCGGTTGCCTTCCCGTCTTGGCCAGCATCTGCATATGGGCCTCGCGGCCGATTACTTTTTGGAATTCCCGCACGATCGTCGGGTAGGGGTGCGGTCCGAGCGCCGAGCCGAGCAGATAATGCGTGCTGTCGACGTTGGTCACCCAATCGCGGATGGCTTCGTTGATCGCATCCTTGAGTGTCCGGCTGCCGCTCGCCACCGGGCGCACTTCCGTCCCCAAGAGTCGCATGCGGAATACGTTCGGCTCCTGGCGGGCCATGTCCACCTCGCCCATGTAAACGACGCACTCCAGCCCGAGCAGCGCCGCGACGGTTGCCGAAGCGACGCCGTGCTGGCCGGCGCCGGTTTCCGCGATAATGCGCCGCTTCCCCATCCGCTGCGCCAGCAGCGCCTGGCCGAGCGCGTTGTTGATCTTGTGCGCGCCGGTATGGGCCAGGTCTTCGCGCTTGAGGTAGATCCGCGCCCCGCCCAGGTGCGCGCTCAGGCGGGCGGCGAAGGTGATCGGCGTCGGGCGTCCGGCGTAATCCACCAGGAGCCCGCTGAGTTGGTTCTGAAACGCCCGGTCGGCCCGCGCGCGTTCGAATTCCGCTTCGAGCTGCTCGAGCGCCGGCATGAGCGTCTCGGGCACGAATTGCCCGCCGTACACGCCGAATTTTGAGGGGAGAGTCGTCATGGTTGTTACCTCATCGTTCATAAGTTACTGACTGGCGCAAGAACGAAAGATGTACATCCACGGAGAACACGGAGATTCACCGATATGCTCAATTGGAATTGCTCCGTGTTCCTCTGTGTCCTCCGTGGATTCAGAGAATTAATCGTCTCCATTCCAACCGCCCGTGGCTCCCGAAGTTGATCAACAACCCCACTTTCAAACCGGAAGCCTTCAGATAATTCAGGATTTGCGCTTCTTCTTTGCCGGAAAGCCGGTCGAGCGCTTTCAATTCCGCAATGATTTTTCCAAAGCAGACCAGATCCGCCTCATACGCCTTGCGGAGCGGCTTTCCTTTGTAGCAAACCGCAAGCTCCTTTCGAGGTTCGAAGTCGACCTTTCGGTCCGCCAATTCGAGCTCCATCGCTTCTTGATATACGCCTTCCAGGAATCCGGAGCCCAATTCTTTATGAACCTCGATCGCCGCGCCAAGAATGGCATAGGTCTCTTCTTGAAACACTAACTGCGTCATAGTCCCCCCTTTTTTATTTGAAACCGATTTTCTCCGTGCTCCTCCGTGTCCTCCGTGGACTAATAACTCCGTATCCCGACCGCCCGACGCACGTTCTCCAGCATCGGCGCGCCGACCGCGCGCGCTTTCACGGCCCCATACCGTAAGACGCCCTCCACGAACGGTCGGTCCTTGATGTATGTCTCGTACCGGCCGCGCGCCTCGCCGAACGTGCGCTCCAGCACATCGAACAGCATCTTTTTAACCTCGCCATACCCGATCCCGCCGCGTAAATATTTTTCGCGCAGCGCGTTGATCTCCCCCGGCGCGGCGAAGAACCGGTACAGACGGAAGAGGGTATCCTGTTCGGGATCCTTCGGCTGCTCCGGAGGCCGCGAATCGGTGACCATCCCCATGATGCACTTGAGGAGTTCCTCCGGCGGCGCGAAAATCGGGAGGATGTTGTTGTAACTCTTGCTCATCTTGCGGCCGTCCGTGCCGGGAATATCGGCGATGGCTTCGCCGATGACCGCTTCCGGAACCGTCAATACGTCGCCGTAGACGCGATTGAACGCCTGGGCGATATCCTGCGCGATCTCGATGTGCTGGCGCTGGTCCTCCCCGACCGGCACCGCGTGGCTGCCGAACAACAGGATGTCGGCCGCCATGAGGATCGGGTAGGTGAACAGCCCCATGTTGATCCCGGAGTCGCCGTCGCGCCCCGCCGCGAGGTTGGCATCGACCGCGGCTTTGTAGGCATGCGCCCGGTTAAGCAAGCCTTTGGGTGTGGCGGCCGCCAGGATGATGGCCAGCTCGAAGATCTCGGTGATATCGGATTGGCGGAAGAAGGTCACTTTTTCCGGATTTATCCCAAGCGCCAGCAGCGTCGCGGCCACTTCGAAGATCAGGCGGTCCAGTTCCGCCGCGTCATGCAATTGGTTGACCGCGTGCGCGTCGGCGATGAAATAAAACGCCCGGTACTCCTTCGCAAGATCCAGCGCGGGGCGGATCATCCCCAGATAATTTCCCAGGTGGGGGATGCCGGTGGGCTTGATGCCGGAAAGCGCGATTCTGTTCATGGTTGGCTCTTTCATTTTTTTTAAAAACCCAAAACAAAAACGATTTTTCCACGGAGAGCACGGAGGTTCACGGATTTTATTTCAATTGAAATTACTCTGTGTTCCTCCGTGCCCTCCGTGGATGAATAATTACTTTGGCGCCCTTTTTTCCAGATACACCAGCGTCACTCGCGCATTCAGCGGTTCGCGTTTGCATTCGCGATAGCCCATCTTCCGGTAGAGGTACAAGTTGCGTTCGCTGCGGTCGCCGGTGAACAGCTCGAAACGCTCCGCCTCCGGAAAATGCGCCTCCAGCGCGCGCAGGAGCCGGCTGCCGATCCCGCGGTTCTGCCAATCCGGGTGGACGATCAGCCGCCCGATACAACAGGTCCCGTCCCGGAGTTCGCCGCGCGCCGAGCCGATGATCCGGCCGCCGGTGGTTGCTCTTAGGAACTGTTTGCAGGCGAATTCAGATTCGATCTCATCCAGAGTCTGGGTCAGCGGAGGAATGGAAAAATCCCGGTTGAGTTCGGCTTCGCTGCGGTACGCGAGTTTCTGCAGGGCCAGGATATCCGCCGCGTCACGGCCTTCGGCGGGCTCGATCCGGACCGAGAGCGCGGGATCCGTTTGCCGCGCGGCCGATATAAAGGCGGCCATCTTCTCTGCGTCTTTTTTCCCGGCGGATGATTCCACGCCCGAAGCCGTGTCCACCCCCCACGGGCGAACCGCACGGATGGCCTCGGCCACGTTTTCCGGCGTGAGTCCGCCGGCCAGGAATACCGGCCGGCGGGCCGCGACCTTCCGCGCCCAATTCCAATCGGCGGTATGCCCGGTTCCCCCGTACCGCCCGGCGGCGTGCGCATCCAGCAGCAGCGCCGGTTCGGCCGAGCCGGCCTCGGCCAGACGGGCGAGGTAGTTCTCGTCGATCGGCGCGCGCACCGCCTTGAAAGCCGGAATCCGCGCCGCGGCGAGTGCCGCCAATGCCTCCGGTGCTTCGTCGCCGGAAAGCTGGGCTGAATCCAACCCGCAGCGCCGGACGATGCGGAGGATGTCGGCCGGCGGATGGTTGACGAACACGCCGGCGCACACCGGATGGGGAGAGCGCTTTTTCAGCGCGCCGATGATACGCTCGCATTCCAATTCGGTGATCGAACGCGGACTCTTCGGGTAAAAGTTAAATCCCAGATAGTCCGCGCCGAGTTCGGCCGCGGCAAGTGCATCGTCGAGGCTGGTGAGGCCGCAGAGTTTAACGATCATCGCCCCTCTTGCCTCCCCCGATTGGGCTTGGGGGAGTCGCGGGGGCCAGTTCGCGCACTTTCGCCGCCGGATCCTTTGCGGTTACGAGCGCTTCGCCGACCAGGACCGCGTCGTAACCGGCCTCGCCCGCGGCACCCGCGTCCGCCGCGCAGAGGATTCCCGACTCGGCGACCGATCCGACGTCGGGTGGTATTTCCGGCCCGAGTTCGAGACAGGTTTTCGTGCGGACTTCGAAGGTCGCAAGATTCCGGTTGTTCACGCCCAGCCAGCGCAGTCCGGGGATCCGCAGCGCGCGGTCAAGCTCCCGGCCGGTGTGCACCTCGACCAGGGGCGAGAGTCCGAGTTCGAGCGCCTGCGCATGCAGATGCGGGAGCGCGCCGCCTTCGAGCGCGGCGGCGATCAGCAGCACCGCATCCGCCCCGAGCGCGCGGCTCTGGAAAAGCTGGACCGGCGCGAGTATGAAATCCTTGCGCAGCAGGCAGATCGGCCGCTCCGCAGCCGTCCGCAGTTTTTCCCCCCGGAGCGCAATGAGATCATCGGCTGAGCCGCGGAAGAATTTTCCGTCGGTTAAAACCGAAATCGCCGCCGCGCCGTTTTCGGCGTACAGCCGCGCCTGACTCAGCGGATCGAGACCGGCGTTCAGCTCGCCGCGCGAGGGCGAGGCGCGCTTTATCTCCGCCACGAGCATCGGGGATGTGCGCGGGCGCACGGCGCGCTTCGCGTTCAGCGGCAGGAAGCCGCGCGGCACGGCGGAGTCCGCCGACCGGCTTTTCCATTCGCCAAGGTCAAGCCGTGCGATTTCGGAACGTTTGTGGTCGAGGATTTGTGTGAGCATACTCTGCGCTCCCGCTCTCATCCCTTACCCCGGTCCCTTCGGGACCACCCCTCTCCCTTCTCCCGGCTTATGCCGGGAGAAGGGAGAGGGGCAGGGGGAGTGGGGGGTTATTTGAACGCGATCAACCCTTCCATCACTTTGAGCGCCGCACCGGAAGCAAGCGACTGGCGCGCTTCGGCCAGCGCTCCCGAAAAATCGCCGCTCTCGGCGGCAATCGCCGCCGCCGCGTTAAGGAGCACCGCGTCGCGGACGGCCGGAGAACTTTTCCCTTCGAGGACCGTCCGCATCATCGCCGCGTTCTCCTCGGCCGTGCCGCCGCGCAGTTCCGAGGGATCGGCGCGCGGAATACCCGCGTCGCGCGGGTCGAAATCGAACGTGCGAACCGCGCCGTCCTTGAGGTGGCTTACCCGGTTCGGGCCGCCGGCGTTAAGTTCATCCAATCCGCCGTACCCGTGCACCACGTACGCGGCGCGCGCGCCCAGGTCTCCGAGTACTTTGGCCAGCGGTTCGGTCAGCGCCGGATCCGGGACGCCGATCACCTGCACGTCGGCTCCGGCCGGGTTGGTGAGCGGCCCGAGCAGGTTGAAGATCGTGCGCTGGCCGATCTCGCGCCGCGGGCCGATCGCATGCTTCATCGCCGGGTGGTATTTGGCCGCGAAGAAGAACGCGATCCCGACCTCGTCAATCGCGCGCACGGCCAGTTCGGGCGACATATCCAGATTCACGCCGAGCGCGGCGAGCACGTCCGCGCTTCCGCATTTGGAGGAGGCGGCGCGGTTGCCGTGCTTGGCCACCTTGCGCCCGGACCCTGCGATGACGAATGCGGCTGCGGTCGAGAAGTTAAACGTCCCGGCGCCATCACCGCCGGTGCCGGCCGTATCGTAGAGCGTGCCCGGCCTTTTATCGAACGTCACCGGCAGCGCGTTGGCGCGCATTCCGCGCGCCGAGCCGGTGATCTCCTCGATCGTCTCGCCCTTCATCCGCATCGCGGTCAGGTACGATCCGATCTGGGCCGGTGTGGCCCCGCCGGTCATGATCACCATCATGGCCTGTTCAGCCTGCGCGGCGCTGAGATCCTCGCGCCGCATGGCCTGGGCGATAAACGGTTTGAGCATGCTGGTATCCTCCTTTTTTTTCGGAACGGCCGCCCGCGCGGCGGTCAGTGCGAGAAAATTCTTCAAAATGTGTTTTCCCTGGGCGGTCAGCACCGACTCCGGATGGAACTGCAACCCGTAGGTCGGATGCGATTTGTGGCGCAGCGCCATGATCTCGCCCGTCTCGGCCCGGGCCAGCACTTCCAGTTCGGCCGGCACGGGATCGAAGACGATCAGCGAATGGTAGCGCCCGGCTTCCAGCGGTGAGGGCAGCCCGGCCAGCAGACCGGCGCCGTTGTGATGAATGCGGGAGGCTTTGCCGTGCATGATCCCCGCCGCGCGGCCGACCTTGGCCCCGTAGACCGCGCCGATGCACTGGTGCCCGAGGCACACGCCGAGAACCGGGATCCGCCCGTGGAAAAACGCGATCGCGGCATTGGAGATCCCGGCGTCGTCCGGCGTGCCGGGCCCCGGGCTGACGACCAGGTGGGTGGGGTTGTGCGCGGCGATCTGCTCCACCGTAACCTGGTCGTTGCGGAACACTTCCAGCTCCGCGCCCAGCTCGCCCAGGTATTGGACGAGGTTGTATGTGAAGGAATCGTAGTTGTCGATTACGGCGATCATGGTTGCTCCTTTGCTGTCCTAACCCCCTCACCCCGCCTTTGCTCCGGAAGATCACCGGAGCTTTGGCACCCCTCTCCCCCTTCCCGTGTCACGGGAAGGGGGAGAGGGGCCGGGGGAGCGGGGGTTAGGACTGTTCCGCCTGTTCCACCGCCATCAGCACGGCGCGGGCTTTGTTCATCGTTTCCTGGTATTCGCGCTGCGGATCGGAATCCGCGACGATCCCGGCGCCGGCCTGGACCGAGACGGTCTTGCCGCGGCCCACCAGCGTGCGGATGGCGAGGCAGGTGTCCATCGAACCGTCGAAGGAAAAATATCCGACCGCGCCGCCGTACGGCCCGCGCCCGTCCGGCTCGAGCTCGGCGATGATCTCCATCGCCCGCACCTTGGGCGCGCCGCTGACGGTCCCGGCCGGGAAGGAGGCGCGCACCAGGTCGAAGGCGGTTTTCCCGGGGCGGATCTCGCCTTCCACCTGCGAGACGATATGCATCACGTGCGAGTAGCGTTCGATCACGGCGTACTCCGGAACGGTGATCGTTCCGTAGCGGCACACCCGTCCCAGGTCGTTGCGGCCGAGATCGACCAGCATCACGTGCTCGGCGCGCTCCTTCGGGTCGGCCAGCAGCCGCTCCTCAATCGCGGCATCCTCCTCGGGGGTCGCGCCGCGCGGGCTGGTGCCGGCGATCGGCCGCAGGCTGGCCCGGTTCCCTTCCAGCCGGACGAACACCTCCGGCGAGGACCCGGCCAGGTAGAACGGCTCGCCGTCGACGGTTCCAAAATCGAAAAAGAACATGTAGGGCGAGGGGTTGAGCCGGCGCAGCGCGCGGTAGATGTCGAACGGTGCGGCCTTTGTGGTGCGCGAGAGCCGCTGCGAGGGCAGGACCTGGAACACGTCACCCGCAAAGATGTGCTCCTTGGAGAGCCGCACCATCTCTTCGTAGCGCTCGCAGCCGACGTTGGATTCGAATGCGACCGGTACCGCGGAGCCGGCCGCGCGCGCGGATTCGGCGGCCAGCGGCTTGCGCAGCCTTTTCTCGAGCGTGTTAAGTTTCTTGCGGGCTTCCTTCTCTCCGTCGAAGGGGTAGGCGATCAGGAACATGCTGTTGCGGACGTGGTCGAAGGCGACGATCGTATCCGCCAGCAGGAAGACCGCTTCCGGGAGGGGCGCGGCATGGAGCAGGGGATCCAGGCGAGGTTCGAAATACCGCACGCTCTCGAACCCGAGGTAGCCGACCAGCCCGCCGAGGAAGCGCGGGAGTTTAACCGGCGATTCGGGGAGGGCGGGCGTTCCCAGCCGGCGCATCTCCTCCTCCAGCATCCGGAATGGATCCGAATCCGACGGCGCGGTGAGGATTTGCGTCTCGCCGTTTTCGCTCCGCTCGAGCGTCCTTCCGCGCAGAGTGTAGACGCAACGCGGCTCGACGCCGATGAACGAATAGCGTGCGACTTGTTCGCCGCCCTCGACCGATTCGAGGAGGAACGACGGGCCATTTCGGCGCAGCTTGATGTAGGCCGAGGTGGGCGTCTCCAGGTCGGCGGAGATTTCGCGCACAATCGGAGAAAGCGCCGGGGCGGATGTTTTTACGGGAGTATCGACAATCATGGTGGCCTCGCTTTCAACATCCCCTCCCATTATCGGTGCCCTTCCCGTTAATGGGAGGGGGGAGCCGGAGGTCCTCCGGCAGGGTGAGGGGTTGTTAAACAAAGAATCCCCTCTCGTCTCAGGGACGGGAGGGGATCCCGCGGTGCCACCCTGATTAGGCTGCCTGCCCGGCCTGCGCCGGGAACAAAAAACCCCGTCGTGATTGCGACGGGGTCGAAGCCAGCCTCACTCTGTCGGGTACGCTCGGATTCGGACCGATTAATACCCTTGCCCGATAACGGTGGCGCCGGATTGGGTTACTTTGTTCGCCCGCTCAACTCGGAGGTCCATTCGGCATCTGCTGGCGGACCGGGCTTTCACCTGCTGCTGCCCGGCTCTCTTGCCGCTGCGCTTACGCGTACTCGTCCTCGTCAACGTTTTTGTTGTTTGATTGGGCGTATTTTTAGCATAGAACGGGCGGGCGTGTCAAGGGGGGCTATTTGCCGGGGTGGTATCTATGACCGACGCGGTGGTAAGGGCGATCCAATGGATCGCCCCTCCGATCGCCTCGGTCTGCATAGAATGGAAAAACTGTATACAATGACAATCCGATATGACTGTCATTCTTCGTCCCCACCATCTTCTCGATATCCTCCGCGACTATGGTTACGGCATCCGTTATATGCCAAATGAATACGGCCACGCGCTGCATATCGTCGCCGATAAGGTATTGAATGATCTGGATACGGATATCGAACTGGTCACCGCCGTGGACGATATCTGCCGGCCGTGCAGACATCTGCTTGAGGACGGATTATGCGATGACACGATGACCGTAGGGAAGGAGACGGTGTCAAAACAAGCATACAATGACGCGTTGGACGGCCGGTTGTGGCCGTATCTGGATCTGGATAAAAACAACAGGATGACCGTGCGGGAATTTTTCCAGCTGGTTCATCATCGCCTTGACGGAATTGAAAACATCTGCACCCATCCAGGGGAAGAAGAGATATATCGAAAACGCGGTTTATCGGAAGGACTAAGGAAATTGGGTTTGTAAAGGCGATCCATTGGATCGCCCCTACGACAGCGTCGGTCTAGCGGATCGTGTGGTTCTATCGGGGACCGCCTCGGTCCTATAAAACAGGGGATTAGTTTATGGCGTCCTTGATCGAAAAAGCTGATCTTGAATATGCTTTTGATTTTATAAAAAGAATCTGCGTAGACATCGGGCCGGGTTCGCCATGCAGCCGGCAGGAACGCGCCCGCGCCGCCGCGGTAAAAGCCGAATTGGGCAGTGTGGCCGATGAAGTGTATGAGGAGGAATTCACCTGCGCGCCCGACGCATTCCTTAAATGGTTTGAGTTCGCCGGCGTTCTGGCCGTCATCGCCGGGATTTTATTCCAGCTCGGCCTGCTCCCGCTTTGCCCGCTGGGTTTTACGACCGCCGCCCTGGGGATTGCGGTGTTCATCTTCCTGATCATGATCTTCGAGTTTTTCATCGGGAAGGAATTCATCGACGGCTTGTATCCGAAGAAGTGCTCGGAGAATATCATCGGCGTCATCCGGGCGTGCTCCCGCCGGGAAGGCGCTCCGGTGGACCGGGCACCGAAACGGATTCTAGTCTTCGGCGGGCATCATGATTCGGCCCTGCAGTTCAATTATCTGAAGTGGTTCAAGAGTGGATATTTCATCGCCGAGGGAATCCTGATCCTCGGGCTGACCGTATTCACCACCGGCCTGCTCCTGCGCTGGCTTTCGCTGGTCTTCTCCTGGCCGATGGATTGGCTGGCGTCCGGCTTTCAGTGGTATATATGGATTTCCCTTCCCCTCACCCTGTTCATCGATTTCACGTTCACCGAACGGGGGAAGGGCGGCGGATCCGTTCCGGGGGCGATCGATAATCTCTCGGCGGTGGCGATCCTCCTGATGATCGGCCGGGTCCTCGCGCGGCACCCGGAGTGGATCCCGGCGGATACAGAAATCCGGCTGGCGTCCTTTGGGTGCGAGGAGGCCGGCGCGCGCGGGTCGCGGGCGTATGTTTGCGCCCATGAAGCGGAATTGAAGGCGACGGATGCGGTATTCATTAACTTCGAAAGCATCCATGATCCGGAGATCGAGATCTTTACAACGGACCGCAACGGCACGATCCGGAATTCGCCGGATGTCGTCGCGGCGCTGGCGCGGGCCGCGGACGCCGCGGGTGTCCCGCACCGGGTTTCGCCTTTCCCCTTCGCGGGCGGCGGAACTGACGCGCTGTCCTTTCGCGAGAAGGGTATTCGGGCGGGGTGCCTGTTCGGCATGAAGGTGCCCTCCCAGATGGTGGCGTTCTACCATCAGCCGTCGGACAATTACGATAAGATCAACCCGGCGGCCCTGGGCAACGCGCTTCGGATCGCGCTGGAATTTATTCGCAGGTTCTGACACGGGCCGCAGGGCTTCCGGCCCGCCGGTCCAAGGGAAGGAATGGATGGCCATTATCGAACGCTCCACGCGGGAAACCTCGATCCGCAATTTGAATCCCAAGTTGCTCACGGTGTTCAAGGAATATTTTCAGACGCATCAGCTGGGAGATTTGGAGACGGAAGCACGCTTGTGCTGTGAGACCATCACCCGGCGGGAGACCCTCGGGCGGCTGGCCGGGTGGCTGGATGGGAATCCGGATTCCTCGGACGTTCTCGGGTTGATCCTGACGGAGCAATACCTGTTCTGGGCGCGGGTTGGTGACCGCAGTGGAACGATCATTGCCGGGGCGGATCTGAAGTTCATCCGCGTCCAAATGTACTCATCCCGGTTAGCGAAGGAGACAGGCTTGGAGATATCCGGCCATGTCGGCGGCACCGGTGACCGCGTGAACGGCCGGTTGGCACTGGGGCCGGAGCCCGCTGCGGTCACGTTCTGCGAACAGGTGATCGAGGCGGTGAAGAAAGCCAGACCGCCGCGGAAAAGCATCATCCCTTGGTTGAATAAGTAGGGGCGATCCAATGGATCGCCATTACGGCCGCCCCGGTCCGTCATCCACGCGCGGGTCTAGCGGGAACCGCGTTGATTGCGTATAAGGGAAAACTATGTCCGGCTTCGCCAACGCCCCCAAACCTCTCCTGCGCCTGATCCATTGGCCGCCGCAGATCGCGTATGCCCTCGGTCTGGGGCCGCTGATCGGCCGGCTGGTGCTGCTGTTGACGACCACCGGCCGTAAATCCGGCAAGCCGCGCGTCGTCCCGCTGCAATATGAAGAGATAGACGGCAAAATCTATCTGGGATCCTCGCGCGGGGTGAATGCCGATTGGGTCCGGAACATCCAGGCGGATCCGAAAGTGACAGTCCGCCTAAAGGCGTGCCGCTTCTCCGGAACGGCGGAAGTGGTCACGGAGGTGAAGCGGATCACCGATTTCCTGGAGGTGCGTCTGCGAAACCATCCGCGGATGATCGGCGCGATGATGAAAGGCGAAGGGCTGTCGGGGAAGCCCGACCGCCGGGCGTTGGAAGGGTATGCAACCCAAATCACGCTGGTGGTGATTACCCCGGAAAATTGAGGTTCCCCGGAAAATCCCCCTTGCCCGCCGGGCCGGGCGAACCGCCGATATCGCCGGTCGTCCCCGCATAACCGGACGGGCATTCTTGTCGACGGCTCAAGCCTGAAAGGCTAGAAAAAACCATGACGAATGGTGTTCTCTTTTAAGCCGGACATCATGTTTTACCGCGGAAAGCGTATTCCTCCCTACGGCTTTCAGGCGATGGCGATACAATATTGACAAGGACGGAGGCGCCGGAAGCAGGACCTGGACAGATCCGGTCTCTTCTTCCTGGGTCGCAAGATTCCAGAACAGCTCCGGTGCTCATTCGACCTGGAGTGATTGCCCAATGCGCAGTTGCCTCTCCAACCCTTTTACCCTTGCCCGCCTGCACCATCATCACCGGCCGCCTCCTCCCCAAATCGGAACACCCCGCTTGAGTAATCCGGAAAGAACGGTCCAACTGACGCTTTCGCAATACTTGGGCTTGTCTTCCCGGTTACCGCGCAAACCGGAAGCGCTGGAGAGGACCGGATGATCCCCGCCGGGAAATCCCCCCGCACGAAAAAGAACCGGCCAACGATCGGTTTACTGATTGGACGGCTGGGGGATATCGGCTACGCGGCGAATGTCTGGCCGGGGGTGGCCGCCGTGGCCGAGGAACGCGATGCCAACCTGGTCTGTTTTGTCGGCGGGGCGTTGAACGCGCTGCATGATTTTTATCTCCAGCGCAACGTGGTCTACGATCTGGCGGGGAAAGAAAACGTGGATGGATTGGTCGCCATCTCCGGCTCGATCGGGCAATTTGTCGGTCCGGAGCGGGTCCTGCGTTACTTTGACCGCTTTCACCCCCTGCCGATAATCAGCATCGCCATGGCGCTCGAGGGCATCCCCGCTGTGCTGGTGGATAATGCGACGGGCGTGCGCGAAGCGATCACGCACCTGGTTGCGGTCCACGGATTCCGGCGGATCGCGTTTATCCGCGGACCGGCGACCAGCACGGAAGCGGAGGAAAGGTTCCGCGCTTACCGCGAAGCGCTGGCGGCGCATCGGCTGCCCTTCGATGAGGATCTGGTAACGGAAGGAAATTACCTGGCGCCCGCCGGTGCGGCGGCGGTCCGCCGCCTGCTCGACGAGCGCGAAACGCGGTTTGATGCAATCGTGTCGGCCAATGATGAAATGGCGCTCGGCGCGATGGCCGAATTACGGGAGCGGGGGATGCGCATTCCAGACGACATTAGCGTGGTGGGATTCGACAATGTGGAGGAAGCCCGATTCGCCGCGCCTCCGCTTACCACCATCCGCCAGCCGTTGTATGCGCAGGGCCGGAAAGCGACCGAGATGCTCATGGATCTCCTGGCCGGGAAGGATATTCCGCAGACGGTGGTTCTGCCGACGGAACTGGTGATCCGGCAATCGTGCGGTTGTTTCCCCCGCACATTGGAGGTTATTGCCGCCGAAGGCGAAGAGCCGGCCGAAAGTACTCCGAAGATGACTCCCGCCGCCCGCCGCAAACACATCCTGGGACAAATAACGGCCGCCGCGGGCGTGTCCACACCCGGGCTTGAGGCCGGCTGGCAGGCGCGGCTGCTCGATGCGCTGACCGATGCCGTCCGGAAGAAAAAATCCCCCGGCGTTTTTCTGCTTGCATGGGATGACATCCTGCGTCGGACGGGAGCCAAAGGCGGCGACGTGACGGAGTGGCGCCGGGTGCTT
>Ga0307445_10000953_pt1 | contig 16123 bp, 13 predicted proteins | sample SalMarSW160330MG_FD_202147 | JGI IMG/M metagenome (GOLD analysis project Ga0307445, IMG submission 202147) | Salt marsh sediment microbial communities from the Plum Island Ecosystem LTER, Massachusetts, United States - SW1603-30 | ecosystem: Environmental > Aquatic > Marine > Intertidal zone >...
TGATTATTCAGGGGAAATGTCTCTTGAAATAATAAATGAGATTCTCTCTATTATAGAAGCTCAATCTGAGTCGTTCGATGCAATTATTATTTTAGATTATGGCGTTGGATTATTCAGTGATGCGCTTATCCAAAAAATCATCACTTTATTAAAAGAATCTCAAATTCCAATAATAGCTAGACCGAGCGCCACTAATTATTATTTGTATGAAAATATTGATCTAATCAAGATCAACCTTCAAAAAGCCTTAAACTTATTTTCAATAGATTGTTGTACGGATACAAGTGTTGGTATTGTAGGAAAGAGAATATTAAATTCTTCTAAGTGTAAGAGTTTATTTTTAAATTACCTTGAAACAGACTCTTATCTTTTCTTGAAAAACCAGGAGAAAATCGAAAAGATACCTTCTCTCTTGAAAGACCCCGTGAGAAGTTTTGTAGCAGTTGGTAGTGCGATAATGGCGGTGTTAGGATTATGTTATGCATCCAACATTCCTGTATCAACGGGAGTTAAAATTGCACTTCATGCTGCAGTATTATCAGCCAATTCTCCGCCTGTTGAGTTTTTTAACATAGAAAAATTGAAAGACTTCATGTCATCTCGAATTTGAAGAAAAAGAGAATTCTAAAATGAAATCCATGGATTTATCTAAATCAGAGGAGAAAAAGTTCTTACTTGATGTAATAGATATAAAGAAAAATATCCTCTCAATGATCCACACGGTGCAATCAGGACATCCGGGAGGTTCACTATCATGTGCGAACCTAATTTATCTTCTCTATACTAAGATAATGGCTATAAATCAAGAAAATCCTAAATGGGATGGACGAGATTTTTTCATTTTAAGTAAAGGGCATGCAGCACCTGCATTATATGCGGTTTTATCAAAAATAGGATTTATTGATCCAAAAGAACTTGAAAGCTTACGTCAATATGGCTCGCAATTACAGGGACATCCTGTTAAAAATAATGATATAGGAATAGAGATTTCAACTGGATCTTTAGGAATGGGATTATCTATTGGAATAGGATGCGCCCTTGCGTCAAAATTGGATCAAAATGATAAAAAGATTTATGTGTTATTAGGAGATGGGGAATTAAATGAGGGAGTAATCTGGGAGGCTGCAATGGCTGCTAATCACTACAAATTAGACAATCTCATAGCAATTATTGACCGTAACGGAATTCAAAGTGATGGTTCTACTGAAGAGATCATGGCATTAGAACCGCTGAGTGACAAGTGGCGAGCCTTTGGATGGCAGGTTATTGAAGTTGATGGTTCGGATTTAAATGCAACAATTAATGCTTTTAAGATGGCTAAAGGGACAATTGGTAAGCCTAGCGTTATCATTTCGTATCTAATTAAAGGAGCAGAAGTTTCCTTCATGGAAAATACGAAAAAATTTCATGGAAGACCTCCTAATGATGAAGAATATCTGAATGCAATAAATGAATTAAATAAAATTGAGAAGGATATAATAAGTGGGGCTTTTAATTGACCGAATTTAGCTTAAGAGATACTTTTGGCGATTTTTTAGTCGAGTACGGGAAAGAAGAAAGTCAATTAGTGGTTTTAGATTCAGATCTTTCTAGCTCCACCAGAACCTTTAAATTTGCTCAGAAATATCCGGATAGATTCTTTAATATGGGTATAGCAGAACAAAATACAATAGGATCCGCTTTAGGTTTTGCTATTTCGGGAAAAATTCCAATTGTAAGTGGATTTTCAATATTTACTACGGGTAGAGCATGGGAATTTATAAGATTAGCTTGTCATGATAATTTAAATGTCAAAATTGTCGCAACGCATGGCGGTTTTGTTGGAGAAGATGGAAGCACGCATAATGCACTAGAAGATTTTTCATTGATGGCAACTCTCCCAAATATGAGAATTTTAGTACCCATGGATCATATAGAACTAAAAGAAATGCTAAAGTTCGCCATTCAAAATCAAGGTCCATTTTACATGAGATTACCAAGGGGTAATTCTCCACAAATTCATAATTTAGATTATAAATTTGAGATCGGACGACCTGAGGTAATAAAGGAAGGGAATGAAATCTGCTTGATAGGAACTGGTTTTGGAAGCAGTTTGGCATATCAATCTGCTGGACCTCTCGAAAAAGAATTAGGAGTAACCTTGAAAGTTATAAATCTCTCTTCTATTAAACCGATAAATATAATTGAACTGAAAAAGCAAGTTAAAGATCTTAAGGGGATAATAGTACTCGAAGAACACAATTTATATTGTGGAATTGGAAGCATAATCGCACGCATTTTATCTGAAGATATCAATCTCCCCATGAGATTCATTGGCATTGAGGACTCTTTTGGGCAATCAGGAAAGCGAGAAATACTATTGGATAAGTATGGATTAAATTTTAACACTTTGAAAGAAAAAATTAAGACTTTTTTATGATTTCAAATAATTTATGCATCTTTATAGATTTTTAACCAATAAAGAAACATATCTTTTAATGTGTCTTGTAATGATTTAATAGGATTCCAAGATAACTCATCAGTAATTTTAGAATGATCACCTATTATCATGTCTTCATCCGAGGAACGTAATTTCGTACCAACATTTTCCTTAACTTTAATTTTTTTACTCGAGAGTGATAAACAATTTTCTAATAACTCTTTGATTTGAATCTTCTTACCAGAACACACGTGATATGTCTCACCAGGACTACCTTTAGTAGCAGCTAACCAGATTCCATTCACTGCATCCATTACATCTAGATAGTCCCTATAAGGTGACAAGTTTCCAACTTCAATCCATGGTTCTTTCAATCCTAATTCAATCTGAGCTATTGTTCGTATAAAATCTGATGGAGCATCATTAGTGCGCCGTGTTCCAGTTAGATTAAAAAATCGTAAATTTATTGATTCAATTTCAAAATTAAGATAATATTGGCGAGATAATAGTTCTGCAGCAATTTTACTTATTCCATAAGGATGCAAAGCTAATAAAGGGTCAGACTCTTTTAATGGTCTGCCTATAGTCGCTGTAGTTCCAAATTCTGTTGCTGAACACGCTACTATCACTCTAGTTTTGATGCCATGTTTTTTTATTGGCTCAAAAACATTGAGCGTTCCTATCACGTTTACTTCAATAGTATTTATAGGATCTTCCCAGGATGGAATGATATAGGGTTGTGCTCCAAAATGAAATATGTAATCGGGTTTAATTTTTATGATGATTTGCTCGAGAAGTTTTGAATTTGTAATATCACATTCCAAAAACTTGAGGTTTTTGTTATTAATTTCAATGAGAATTTTTTCATTGCAAAATTTCTTTCTAGAAAGTTTGTGAGAATCGAATTCTCCTTCAGTGTAATGTACTAAATTCTTAAATGAAGCTAACGGTCTATCTAATCCATACACCATATTTCCCTTACTTAAACACCAATCTATCAAATGAGAGCCCAAGAACCCATTTGAACCCGTTATTAATATTATTTTCAATTGTTAACCGACATTACTTAATGATATTAATTGATATGAATGATGTATAAATTAATTTTTTTAAAGAATTTATAAAAAAAATTAGTTGGGCAAATATCCCTTTTTTTTTAAAGAATTTATAATTATTTTCTTACTCTCTTCAATTGTCTGTTTGTCTGTCTCAACAATGATATCTGCATTGTCAGGTTCTTCAAAAGGAGAATCTATTCCTGTAAATTCTTTTATTTTTCCTGCTCTTGCTTTTACATACATTCCCTTGATATCTCGTTTTTCACATTCTTGCAAAGAGCATTTCACGTATACTAGGATATATTCACCAATTTCTTCCCTTGAGTATCTCCTAATATCATTAAAAGGGGAAATAAAAGAAGCCAAAACAGCAACTCCATTTCTTGTTAAGAGTTTTGCTACAAAGGTAACTCTCTCGATATTCATTCGTCTATCCTCATCAGAGAATCCTAAATCGCGAGTTAAGCTTTTTCGAACGATGTCTCCATCTAATCGCTCTACTTTCATACCTCGTTCTTTTAAATCGTTAGCTACGGCATCAGCTAATACGCTTTTACCTGAACAAGCAAGACCTGTAAACCATAAAGTAAATCCTTTATGTTCCATATTTTAACCTATTTTATTTTAATTCTATAATTTTACCTTTCATATCTTTTGGTTTTTCAATCCCAAAGAAATTTAATATTGTAGGTGCAATATTAAGGATGTTTTGATTATCCAATTGTTTCCCAATTGTTTTATGAGGATCTTGAATGATAAAAATACCATGATAATCATGTATCGCATCATCCGGACCTATGTCATTCTCATCAAGATACATTGATTCATATCCCATGGTTCCAGCGGATCTCCAATTAAGATCATCGAAGTAGACCATGAGATCTGGAGCATCCCCATTTAATGATTCAAATAAATCATTTGGTTTAATTACTATAGTGTTCATGGGTTCACCTTTATCATCTGGGATGGATTTTAACATTTCACTGACCTTATTTCTCCATTCTTCATAATTATTGGTATCAATAATACCTTGAGACTCTCTTCCCTTCACATTCAAGAAAATCCTCGCATAATACCCTCCCCATCCCCAAGCATATGTTTTTGACCAATCGATTTTTGCATCTTCTAAACTAGTTCCAGGAGAGGGTTGTTGTTCAAACTTCAATAAGCCCAATTTTTCTAATGCCATATTGACGCACAAACACCCTTTCATTGCTTTTGCTCCATGGTCTGACACGATCATAACGATCGTTTCATTATTTAATAAACTTAAGACTTCACCCACTTGATTATCAAGGAATTTGTAATACTTTTTAATAACACTCTCATAAATATTTCCAGCTACGTACTTTTGATGAGATTTATCATAATATTTCCAAAATGCATGATGAACTCTATCTAATCCAATAATGACAAATTGACAATAATTCCATTCTTTCTTAGTAATGAGATATTTTACAGTTTCAAAATGTAATTTAGTCATTTGATAGAGTTCTATTAAAAGCTGTTCTTTCTGTTCAGTTCTGAAATTCACATCGAAAACATAATTATCCGTTATCTGACTTAATTCCTCCTTGAGTTCAGGAGGATATGTGAAATTTGAGAGAGAATCGGGAGTGATAAAACCAGTCACTAAATTGCCATTAATGGGATTAGGGGGAAAAGTTGGTGGAACTCCTAATATGACGGATTTCAATCCATTGTCTCCAAGAATATCCCAAATTTTTGGTTCTTTTATTATTTTGGAATTTACTACCCAAAAATCAGAATAGGAATTACCTTCTCTATGATGAAAACCATAAACACCCAATTCACCGGCATCCTTACCAGTAGACATTACCATCCAAGCAGGAACGGTAATTGGAGGATCTGAACTACGAAGCTTTCCATACACGCCCGTTTCCATTAACTTTTTTAAGTTTGAACATTCATCCATGAAATCTTCAAAGAGAGTCCTGGGAGTTGCACAATCGAGACCGATAACAATAACTTTTTTGTTTGTTTTCAGAATTTTATCTCCTTATTTATAAATTTCCCTTAAAATTATTCCACAAATGGATTTTCATAACGAAGGATTACCTCAGCAACTTCAGGGCGCATCACTTCTGTATCAGGGGGTTTCCCTGCTAGTAATGCTGCCCTTATGTCCCTCCCAGCAAAATAATTCTGCATTTCTGGAGGGTGCGGACATATTTTGTCATTTACGACTGCATCGCATTTACTACACTTAGAGAATGATCTGAATTTAATTGGTTCAATACCTAAATCGGGAAATTTATCAAAAATATCATGGGCATCATAAGGGCCATAGTAATCCCCTACTCCTGCATGATCTCTTCCAATAATGATATGATCACATCCATAATTTTTTCTGGCGATTGCATGAAATATTGCTTCTTTTGGACCTGCATATCTCATTTCAGTTTCGAATGTGCTTAATACGACTCGATCTTTTGGAAAATATTCATTTATTAAAGCTTGATAAGATTCAATGATCACTTCATCTTTAAAATCTCCCACTTTCTTTTTCCCAATGACAGGATTAATGAATAATCCATCTACATATGTAAGCCCTGCTTTCTGAATGTATTCATGACCTAAATGAGGAGGATTTCTTGTTTGAAAAGCTACAACCTTATCCCATTTTTTTTGCTTAAAAAGGACACGTGTCTCCATTGGTTTCAAATCTAACTTTGGAAATATTGGAGCAGGCTCGTTTAATAAAAAAATTTCTCCACCAATTAATTTTTCCTTCATACTATACACACTTTCAACACCTGGATGATTTTTGTCTAAGGTTCCATAGACAATTTGAGCAAACTCCTTTTTATCGAAATTATATATATCACTGATATTCATAGTTGCTAAAGGTTGTCCTGTTTCACAAATCAAAATGATACTATCATCAACACCAAATTCATGAATTTCTGCTTCAGTTGCATCTAAAACAATAGGGAAGGGCCAAGCTACATTATTTTCCAAATACATATCTTTAAGAACATAATGATAATTGTTACTATCCATAAATCCTTCTAGTGGGCTAAAGACTCCAAACGCGATATTTTTTATTACTTTAGTTATTTGGGCATTCACTTCTATTTTGAAATACTCATCAATTTCTCCTAATATTTTATCTTTTTCCATTTTTGGTAATTCTTTATTAATTAAATTTTTACCGTGTGGTTGTATCATGTTTGATCTCTCATTTTAGCATGGTTTAATTTTAATCGATATATCCTAAATCTCGTAATCGCTGTTTGACCTTATCTTCTTCATCTTTAGTAAATGCTTGTGTCGACTTTTCTTCTGACTCGATAGAAGATAATACTTGTCTTAAAACGTAGGTGACATAACTTGATACCGAAGAAAATCCCGTCCCTTTCATCCTTTCTTTAACCTTATCAGCTAAAGGTTTTGGGATAGAAACAGTCGTATATTCAACTTTATGTTCATCTTCACTCATGATATTTACTTTTTCAAAATAATTATTATCTTGTAAAATTATATTTTAATTACATATAATTATATGTAATTAAAAACTTTTTCGTATTGATATCACTTTCGAAAATCACTAATTAGAACTATAGACTATTAAATTTTCATACTCATATAATTTATTTTTATAGAAATAGGGTATTAATTCATTTTCTATATCAATATAATCTTCCGCTATTTTTCTATATAACGTTAAATCTTTTGAAAAGATGAAATATGTGATATTTTTAATTCTCAAATAATCAATGATTTTTGTATATTTAAATAGAAAGTGTTCGAGTTTAAAATCGGAAGCCCAATTTAAGTTAAATTCTGTTATGTATACATTCCAATTTGAATCTGATTTTGATGTATATAGATTTATATTGTTAATATAGGAAATTTCATTTTCAAACTCAAAAATTCCGTATTGACTACCATTAATTATTATTTTATATTGATTCTTTGCTAATCCGGAATAGTTATTATTACTACATTCAAAATCAATTGTAATTTGATACCATAAATCATTTTCAACATCAATTATTTTTTCATATTTAGTTTCATTTGTGCTATAAATAGCGTTAGAATCTATTCGAATAGAAAAGCCTTGTGTATATAACAAAGAGGAGTTTATCCAAAATCCTTTCGTCGTATTTGATGTTTTAATTAAAAACGATATTGCACCATGCATTATATCATTTAAAGTAGAATATTCAATTGAAATAAGGCCATCACTACTATTATCGAATAATTTAATGAAATTATCATTACCATAATTATCATCGAAATATTCGATTGAACAGTTAGGATCTAGGTTTTTTGAAACATAATTCAAGAAATCATCTTTTACAGCATTTTCCACTTCTCTACTAACTGAGTATACTTTTATATGAGCTATATCATCTAAATAATTCAAAAAATGAAATCTATCAACTAAAATTTTCGATTTAGGATTGACATTATTAGATATCCATCCAGTTACTTGAGCTTCTTCGTTTGTTAAAATTGTATCCGTTGCAATGCTAAAATGTATTCCCGCTAAAATTGTGTTCGAAATGGAGAAAAAAATAATTAATGAAACGAAGACAGACTTAAGGTGTATCTCTTTTAAGTGAAATCTCCCGATTTTAAATTTTTTCGAATGGAATTTCTTTAAAAATTGCAAAACTCCAACAGAGGCGAAAATTGAAAGGGGTATGATTGAATAATACCAAATTCGATTAAACCAATATTGAATCCATTTATTGTATTCCCCTCCAGACCATTCGATAGGAGCTAAATTGGGATATTTAACCCAGTTAATTAATAAACCTATAAATGCTAAAACAAAAAGGCTTAAAATCCAAGCAGAAAGCACGTAAAAAAGAGTTTTATGGTCTTTAAACATAAAATAAGAGAAAAAGATAGCTAAAATTCCTATTAAACCAACATTAAAGAAAACTAAATGGAGCGTCAGTGTGAAATAAGTCATTCCTTGAAAAGATCTAGTTAAATTTAGCATTATTTCCAAGATTAAGAAGAAAAAAAAGATGTAATTTAAAATAATAAATATTTTGTGGATAAATCGATTCTTATTACCCCATTTCCCATTTTTGATTCTTAATTTTCTATTACATTTAAAAATAATAAAAACCAACATAACAAATCCGCAAAACATGGAAATAACAATGAGAAAATTAATAAATGGTGCGATAGTGAGATTTAAAGAATAAAGTATTGAAGAAAGACCTAAAAAATAAAATAATTCCTTTGTTATTATCCAGCTAAAGAAAAATTGGGTTATTATATCAAAAAAAACAAAAAATGAGATAAAAGACAAGAAAAATATGCGGTATGGTTTAAAACTTGACAATTTTCCATAAGAAAACAAAACCAGAAAAAATAGCAAAAAAAACATTGGAATGACAGGAAGAAAGTATATCATGAGACTCTGAAATAAGAAAAAGGAAGAAAATGCCAGCAATTTTGTATCATGCTTAGCATGTTCCATTTTGAAATCCTCTTGAAATGAATTTTTTATAGTAATCAGTACAAAACTAAGTGAAACTATGAATAAAATTATCGCAAAACTTTTATATCTAAAATAGAAAAGACCATCATATACAAAATATGAAACTCTCTCTAATGAATTATCATTTTGAAAGATATAAAATAGACTGGAAAACGTTATGATCAATAAAGTTGATAAAATAGCATGATTTGTTTTATTAGAACCGAAGATTGATTTTGTTAATAAGTATATTGACAAAATAAATAAATACATAAACGGAAATAGCATTGCATTCACATTTATCGCAGGAATTCCGATGAGAGTGTTTAATCCAAAAAGCATGTAAGCCCAATAGATATAATATGGATCTGAGATATCAATTTCTTCAGCAACACTCCTTGCAATCAAATTGGAATTGCTAATGGCTCGATATGCATCTCCCATGGATAGGTATTGAGTATGTGTAAAAATACCGAAAGCAATAATCACAACACACAATGAAGCAAATAAAATGAACATTGTGTGTTTGGAGATGGTGATAAAATTGATTTTGAATAAGTGAAATTTTTTTTTCCGATGAATGGTTGCTACGACCATATTTAGAAAGAATAGAGCTAAAATTGCTAAAAAAAGGGTTAAAGAGAAATTTTCTCTTGGAAGACCCATTTGATCAAAAATCAGCGTTAAAGTACCAATTAGAGTGAAAGATATGATAGGATACAAAATTATTTTTATTAAGAATGGTTCAACATTGAATTTTTCAGCGATGTGGTTTTCAGGGAATAATAGATTTAATACTGAATAACCTGGAACGAATGCGATTCCAATTAGAAAAATGATCGCTCGAAAATAGTTCATTGGAGAAATTTGTTCCCAGGCGATTATCATTTCAGAGAAGGTAATTGGAGGGATAATGAATGTGAAAATCAATAGGCAAACTAAAATAATTATTAATGTGTTTTCGTTCACCATTCTAAAGTGGAATTCAACTTTATTGGTATTAGCTTTGGTAAAAAATAAGAAGAAATAGAAGAATACGATAATTAGTAGAGCAAATCCGGTTAAGAGGATGATTGTACTATAAGAAATAGCTCCACCGTAGAGATAAACTAAAAAAATGAAATATGGGATGATAAGTAAGATAATAGAGAGAATTATGAAGTGATTCTTTTTTAGATTCATAGAATTTTTAACTTACTTTGATTTATTTTGTATGAATATATTTTAATTAATAATTTAAGTTTTTTATCAATTAATATTGAAAAAAAGAAATTTTAAGATTATGGGACTTTTATAATTTTACTTAACATTTTGAATCATTAAATTATTCTTAGAAATACTTCATTATCATGGTGGGCGAAATTAAAAAAAATATTACGCAGGCAAGAAAAGTAGGAATCATTGTTCAAGCAAGAATGGGTTCTACTAGATATCCTGGTAAGGTTCTAAAAGAAATCTACAAGGATGCAACATTACTTGATATTATTGTAGATAATTTAAAAAAATTAGATCATACAATTATAATTGCAACAACGAAAAAGAAAATTGATAAATGTATTGTTAATCTCGCTATTAACCACAACATTGATTACTATTGTGGAGATGAGAATAATGTTTTAAAACGATTTATAAACTGCTCACTTAAATTTGATATAACGAATATTATTAGAATTTGTGCCGATAATGTGTTCATTCAAAATCAATTTATATCTCAATTTATTGATAATCTCACATTAAATTATGATTATATGTCTTATAAAGTTGGAAATATTAACTCTATTTTAACACATTGGGGATTATTTGGAGAGTATATTACATTAAGTGCATTAGAAACAGTACAAAAAAAGACTAATAATAAAGAATATTTAGAACATGTTACAAATTACATCTATTTGCACCCAAATGAGTTTAAAATTAAATATTGGGATGCTCCAAAAGAATTAATAAGATCAGATGTGAGATTGACAATAGATAACCAAGAAGATTTTGAAATTTGTAAAAAAATTATAGAATATCTGCAAAAACACAATTTAGATTGGAGTTATAAAAATATTATAAATTATTTAGACATGAATCAAAATTTAATTGAAAAGATGCGAAAAATTATTTTAGCAAATAAAAAATTTTAAACTATATGGATTTAAAAATTACAGAAAAGAGATATATAGGAGATAATTATCCTTGTTTCATTGTCGCTGAGATAGGTCAAAACCATAATGGAGATATGGAAATAGCTAAAAAATTAATAGATATGGCAGCTATGAGTCAAGTTGATGCTGTAAAATTTGTTAAAAGAGATTTATCATCGGAGTTAACTAAAGAAGCATATAACAAACCCTATCCTTGTCCACAATCATTCGGTGAAAATTATGGGAAGCACAGAGAGTTCTTAGAATTAAATTTCACCCAACATGAACAACTAGCAGATTATGCTAAAAGTAAAGGATTGATCTATTTCGCTTCAATTTGTGATATTAAGAGTCTTGAAGAAATGGAGCCTTTAAATGTTCCACTATATAAAGTAGCTTCAAGAGACATTACAAATATACCATTAATAGAAAAGATGGCAGAATTAAATAAACCACTTATTTTATCAACAGGGTTAGCTACAATAAAAGATATTGATGATGCAGTAAAAGCAATTAGAAATTATCATAATAAATTTGCAATACTTAATTGTACATCTGAATATCCTGCAGAATATAATCATGTTCATTTAAATAGAATGAAAGCATTAAAAGAAAGATATAATTGTGTTATTGGATATTCGGGTCATACAATTGGGATTATGATGCCAGTAGCAGCCGTTGCATTAGGAGCAAGCATTGTAGAAAAGCATATAACTCTCGCAAGATACATGAAAGGAACAGATCATTCATCTTCTTTGGAATTTCAAGGGTTATTTCGTCTAACGAGAGATATTAGGAATCTTGAACTAGCTCTAGGGGAAGAAAACCTTAGAAACGAATTAGATGACTATCTCATACCTACTCGAAATAAACTAATGAGGAGTCTTGTTTCAAAAAATTTTATTAAAAAAGGAGTAAAAATCATGGAGGAAATGATTTGCTTAAAAAGCCCTGGTGATGGAATATTGTGGCGAGATCGCCATCAAATTATAGGAAAGTATGCAAAACTTGATATTGAAGAAGATGTTAAATTAAATGTGAATATGGTATCTAATTCTGATGAGCGATGAAGTTCTAAAGAATGTGGAAATTGTTATTAGTGATGTTGATGGTATTTGGACAGATGGTGGCATGTACTTTAGCACTAATGGCGTAGAATATAAAAAATTTAATGTTTATGATGGGGGGGCAGTAATCCTATTAAAGCTCGTAAAAATTCCGCTAGTTATAATATCAGGAGAAAATAATGCCATATTGGAAAATCGTTTTAATAAATTGAAAATAAAAGATTTTCGATTAGGGATTAATAATAAATTAAATGAATTGGAAAAAATTTTAGGAGAATACAATATTAAGAGAGAGAATGTTTTATATATTGGAGATTTTATTAATGATTATTCTATTATGAAACATGTTGGAATCCCCGTCTGCCCTCTTAATGCTTGTATTGAAATTAAAAATATTTCAAAATTAGTAATTGAAAAATCTGGTGGTGAAGGTGTATTATGGGAATTGATAGTGAAGATCTTAAAAGCTAAAAAAATTTATGAACAGGTTTTTGACAAATATTTAAAATCTCTTAGTTAAATACCCTTATTTTAGCTCAAATGTCTCTTTTGTAGGATTAGTATTTTTGAATATATTTAAGATAAGCTCTACTATCTTTTCAGTAGGGTGTTTTTTATCATCAAAGAATGAGAATTTTTTTGCATACTCTTGATATTTATTCCTAATTTCCTCATTTATATTTTTTTTTTCAATTATTTTTTTAATTTCATGAGTTAATAATTCTTGATTTTTAATATTTGGTATAAATTTTTCATTTAAAAACTCATATCTGCTTGATTCTGTAAAATCTTTATTTATATAATCTAATACAATCATTGGAGTTCCAATCATCATTGCCTCTAATAGTGTGGTTGATTTCTGTGAAATTAATAAATCACATGAGTTAATTACTTCAAGGATATTATAATTTTTTATAATTATAGGAGTCACATTTAATTTTTGAATAATCTTCCTACAAAGGTTTCCATTCTCATTAGGATGTAATTTGATTATTAAATTTTCAAGTAGATTTAATTCCTTTAAAGAATTAACAACAGAAGTTATTATTTTTTCATTTGATTTCTCATCGATAGGATTAGTGGTAAGTAATATAGTTGTTTTGTTTTTAGAAAATTCATATTTTTTTCTATCAAATATATCAATTACAGAATCCAATTTATTAATTGAACCTGAATATAGATTCTCATATCTCGGACTCCCAGTAATAGTAATATTTTCTTTTAAAATTCCTTTACTTAAATAATATGTAATATCAGCTTCACCTCCAAGAGCATAATATTTTATATTAAATTTAGATATGAGTTCATCAATTATAGGAATTGCAGAATGCGGAATATATAAAGTCGGGATATCTCTTGACTTAAAATAACCTGCAGCAATTCTTTCTGGCTGTTTAAAATCATTACTTATTATTCCTAAGGAGGGTTTTTTATTATTTATGAAATGAACTAAATTCCTTTGAAAATTAAATAAATAAATCAATTTGATGTAAAAAAGTGAGTTATAAAAAATATCGATTAGGTTTTCTAAGCTTAAAGAATTGAAACTCATAGAATAAGAAATATCTTTCTTATTCTTAAGAAATATCTTCCTCTTTTGGTTAAAAAACCTAAAAAGATTAGTAAGATCTCTAAAAGAAACAAAATATTCAATAAAATAAAAAATCGGATTTAATCCAATCTTAAATTTCAAATAATTGTAAATGGGTTTAACACTATTATATTGATTTTTTGTTTTAATTATGAAAATTATATTATCTTTAACCAGTTTTTTTAGGGATTTATTTCTTTTCGATTTTCCAAGTAATCTACTTTTTAAGTAAGATCCTAAAAGTATCAGAATAAGAAAGGAGAAATTAAAAAACTTAATTAATTTATGAGGGAATTTTGGGTTATAATATAGAGTAGAATTTCCGTTAGATCTTAAATTTTGAAAAAATGATAAAGATTTCTTATTACAATTAAACAATATCACTTTATCTGGTTTAGTTTTTTGAATATAATGATTTAATATTTCGAAATAGCCAAAAAACATATTGAAAAATCCAATTAGATCAAATTCTATTAATTCAGGTATAAATAAACCATCAATATTGAAGGTTTTTAATTTTTTTAAGTTTTCAAAAAAAAAAGTTAAATTTTTCTTTGTTGTTTCAGAACATCTATGTTTTATTTTTAGATATTCAATTCGGTCAATTTCAAATCTTATTTCTGAAAATAATTTAAATTCTAATGATTTTTCAACATTTAATCTTTTATTCTTAGCATTTATAATCCTTATTTTTATGTTTTTACCTTTTTTTTTCCCCAAAGAGTTAACCAAAGATTTTAATTTAAGGTTATGATACTTTTTAATGGATTTAATTAAAAATTGAGGAAGGTAGTTATAGTCGGCTATAAAAAAATTATATAGAATTAAGATCTCTGTCATATCGTTCAACGAATTTCTTATATTAACTCTCTACTAATTATCAATTTTTTATTATTTTTATTATTCTTGTAAAAACTCTTTTATTATCACTTCAACTTGATTTTTATCAACTTCAAAATCTTCATTTTTAGGATTTTGATTAAAGCCAATAACGTATTTATAATTGAATGATAAGGCTTTACATAGCATAAAGTAATGAGTTTTGATTTTTTTTGGAGGAAATATCTCGAGAACCTTAAGATTATCTGAAAAAATGATATTTGTTAGCCCAGCACCATGAACAGAAATTAAAATTTCTGCAGAATAATAAGTTTCAACTTGTTCTTTATAAGACAGATCTTCTGGATATATTATACTAAAATTATATTTCTCTAAAAGATCATGGATTTCTTTCTCGTTTTTTAATCTCCTTTTTGCCACTTTTTTCCGGCTAACATAAATTCTATTTTTATTATGTGCAGCTTGAATTGAAAATCCTTTAATTATATTTTCTTTGATAAAATCTAAGTACTTCTTTGGTATAAATCCAGAGCAATTTGTAGAGACAAAAGATGGAAAAATAAATCTTTCGATAGTCCATACCTCATTAGAATTAATTGATATTAACCGGAATCGATGATCTAGAAAGAATTTTAACAATTCCATTTGTTTTTTTTCAATATCTGAATTTACTATGAGATTAATTCTGATATTATTGTATCTTGTAATCGCATATAATCTTGGTAGACAATCAATTAGCCAATGAAATATATTTTTTTTCGCCCAATCAAGGTGCATAATTGAGGAATATATTCCTTTCATATATTGGTGTTTAAAAATAAAACTATCAATACAAATTGAGTCTTTTAATCGATTTAAATTAAAAAAAGATTCAACAATTGCTTTATTTTCATATGATATTCCACCAGACATTCCATAAAATTTTATGTCGTTTAAAATGCACGAAAATACTTCTTTTTGAGTCTCTAGTTTCTTTATTTCTTTCTCACATAATATTTTTTCATCTAAAAATATTTTTTCTTTTTCATTAAATTCGATTTTATAACTTGGAGTTATTATATTGTACTCGATTGCATCTAGACTATTAAAAAAATAGCTTTTTACAAGATTAATATAATTACACTTTTTTAATTTATATTTATGGATTGAAGAAAGAAATGGTCTAAGGAGTATGGTAAAATTTCTATTTTGTATTGATTCTTTTATAGTATTAATAAAATTTACTCTACTCATAATTAAATTTGTTTTAAAAATAGTTTATTTTGCTCATAAGCTTGAGATCTGGAAATTATATAAATGAAGTTATAGTTTTCTCTACAATAATATAATTACGACCTTAAAATAATTTTTTCCTATTAATTTTATTAAAATCTCATAAATCTATATTTTTTTTAGATTAATCAATAAAACGAATTTCACCTGGGAATTCACATTCTATCATAAAAGGAATTCGGTGCTATTATTCCTTGAATTAAACTAATTAAATTCTTTTTTTTCTTTATAAGTTTAATGAATTCATCAATGAATTGGAAAAGAAAATTCGCCCAAAAGA
>Ga0307445_10000954_pt1 | contig 16122 bp, 13 predicted proteins | sample SalMarSW160330MG_FD_202147 | JGI IMG/M metagenome (GOLD analysis project Ga0307445, IMG submission 202147) | Salt marsh sediment microbial communities from the Plum Island Ecosystem LTER, Massachusetts, United States - SW1603-30 | ecosystem: Environmental > Aquatic > Marine > Intertidal zone >...
GATCGATGAATCGGATGGACGGACATTTATTTCAATGGCCTACATCGATGGTCAGACCTTGAAAAAAATGTTGGAATATGGCCCATTGGAAATCCAGGATGCCCAAGGCATTATTCTGCAAATTGCACTCGGCTTGCACGAAGCCCATCAAAATGGGATCGTTCACAGGGATATCAAACCTGGTAACATCATGCTCACAAAAAAAGGATTGGCCAAGATCACAGATTTTGGCCTGGCCAAGCTTGAAACCGGCGTGGATATAACCAAAACCATCACGATCATGGGAACCGTGGCCTACATGTCGCCCGAACAAGCCCGGGGAGATAATGCAGACCTTCGATCGGATATCTGGTCGCTGGGTATCCTTTTTTACGAGATGCTCACGGGCCAGCTCCCCTTTGGCAGGGATACATATCAGGCAGGCCTGTATGCCATCATACAAGAAGATCCTTCACCTCTGAGCTCGCATCGTTCCGATATTCCTGAGATGTTCGAGATGGTCATTGCCAAATCACTCGAGAAAGAGGTAGACAGGAGGTACCAATCCCTCCTGGATTTTATTCAGGATCTGAAAGATCCTTTTTCTGCAATAGCTCCTCCTGTGTCAAGGCGAAACTCCATCGTGGTTTTGCCGTTCGAGAACATGAGTCCGGAAAAGGAAAATCAATATTTCAGCGATGGCTTGACAGAAGAGATCATCGCCGATCTTTCCCGGATAAGGGATCTTCAGGTTATTTCTCGGACATCTGCCATGCGGCTTAAAGGCACGGATAAAGACATCAAAACCATCGGCCGTCAGTTGTCTGTGAAGTATGTGCTGGAGGGGGGTGTACGCAAACAGGGTAATGACCTCCGGATCACGGCCCAGTTGATCGATGCAGACAAAGATGTCCACCTTTGGGCAGAAAAATACAGCGGGACCATGGATGATGTCTTCGATATCCAGGAAAAAGTATCTCGCTCGATAGCAGCCGCCCTAAAGGTGAAGCTTTCTCCAGAGGAAAACGAAAAGATCGCCGATCGACCGATCGAGAATGTCAAAGCCTATGAGTGTTATTTGCAGGCCCGACAGGAAATCTGGAGTTTTACGGAAGAAGGTATCGAGCGGGCCTTGCAGCTTATACAAAACGGCCTGGAAATAGTCGGGGATAATGCCCTTCTGTATGCCGCCAGGGGAACGGCCTATTGGTTGTATGTCAATGCCGGGATCAAACCCGGTGAGGAATTTATACAAAAGACAGAAGAATGCGTTAATAAAATCTTCGAATTGGATCCAGATTCTCCGCATGGGCACTTCTTAAAAGGTGCCATCTATGTGAATAGAGGAGATATGCGGGAAGCCGTTGAAGATCTCAGGCTTGCCCTAACCTTCGATCCAAATAATGCGGATGCCATGCTTCAACTTGCCCGAGTTTATGCAAGTTGCGGTCAGATATCTTCTGCAGCGTCTTTGGCGAAAAAGCTGTTGGAGATCGATCCTCTCAACACGATTAGCTACAGCCTACCTGGATATTTGGAAATATTGGATGGGAATTTTGAAAACGCTCCGGAATCCTATCAAAAGATGTCCTCGATGGATCCCCATAATCCGGTGTCGTTATGGTTTTATGCCTGGTCTTTAACTTTTGCTGGCCGGAATGATGAAGCATATGCCCTTATCGATCAACTGGCGGAAAAAGCTCCAGGAACCGTTTATGCATCCTTGGGATTGTTCACCCAATATGCCTTGCAGGGAAAAAAGAAAGAGGCTTTGGATTCCATTACTCCTCCGCTTGAGCTAGCCGCTAAAGGTGTGGAGTACCTCTCGAGGGACATGGCCCATGGATACGCTCTGATCGGAGAAAAAGAGAAAGCCCTGGATTGGCTGGAAAATGCGGTCAATCGAGGATTCATCGCCTACCCGTTCTTGAATGATTTTGATCCTTTCCTCGAAAATATCCGTGGAGAAGAACGATTTAAAAGGCTGATGGAGCGGGTCAAATATGAGTGGGAAATTTTTAAGATCTAATAGGTTGCGGTTGCTTTTTCTGCGGGTTTTCAATATATATAAAGTCTAAAAATATTGGAGGATGTGAAAAGATGGCTGTGAAAAAAGGAACAAAAACTCAAGATGCAGAAGCCAGAGAAATCCGGCAGGAGATAAAAATGTCCGTTGATGACCGGCAAAAAATGGCCAAAAAGATCAAGCAGGAATATTACAGGAATCAACTCCCGGATGTCCGGGATTATTAAAGAGGGAATAATATGAAAGCTTCCTATTTTTCTACAGATGTACAGGAATTTATTCGGGTTCTTGCCGAGCATGATGTGCGCAATTTCATCGTGGGCGGAGAGGCCGTTATTTATCATGGACACGCCCGGCTCTCCAATGGGATCGATTTTTATTATGAGCCGACAATCGCAAATTCTGAAAAATTGTGGGATGCGCTGGACGAATATTGGGCAGGTGAGATGCCCGGTCTGAAATCGGCCGAAGGGCTTCGCATTATCGGGGCAACGGTCCTGTACGGTTATCCTCCCAATCAAATCGTCCTTTACAACTCCATGACGAACGTTTCTTTTGACGAGGCATGGGATGCGAAAGTGGAAGAGAGCATCCGGATACGTGGGAAAAAATACACCGTTTATTTTATAGGATTGGAAGATCTGATCAAAAACAAAGCCGCCCTCAAACGTGACATTGACAAGGAAGATTTAAAATACCTCAAAGCTCTCATCAAAAAATAGCTTTCCTTAGATAAGCTCATCCCTCGATCCCAATATGTGTATTTGCCTGTCATCTCCTGTGTTATAATTTAATCGGGAAATAAAGGCCGATGCGAAATCCGCGAGGACTTTTTTGTATTTTTTGTTGGCAATTCATTTTTTCTCTTCTTATCGTTCTTCTTCATCTTCCTGCATTAGCTCAGAATCAACCTGTCCGTGTCGTTAACCTCAAGGTTGTTGCGGACGAGGAATTCAGGGCTGTTGGAGATTGGCGTTTGGAGATCAACCGCTATGTTGCGAAGGCCTCTTCTGTTTTTGAGCAAAACTTCGGCATAAAATTCGAAATAGGGATCGTGGAAGACTGGAGTTCGGACAATATCAAGAAATCTGTCATCGACATTTTGAACGACTTGAGAAAAAGGATCTCGCTGGATGAGTATGACGCTGTTCTGGGATTCACCGGCCAACCCAGAACGGCTTATGGGATGGGGGGTGTTGCGTCCTATTTGAAGGGATATATCCTGGTCAGGAGATTGAAATCTCCTGAGATAATGGAAAGGATGATCGTTCACGAGCTGGGGCATCTATTTGGAGCGATAGACTTAGATGAATCGGGTTCGATCATGAGCCGGCAAAATCCGGGCCCAGCGTTCGATGATTTTTCCGAAAAGATCATTCGATTGAATAAAGAGAGGGATTTCAATATTTACGAATTCCCCTTATCCAATGACAAGCTGGATGAGGCCATCGACATCTATAATTCGCGGAAAGGGCAGATTCGAGGGGAAGTGGAGATTTATATCTTGCTAGCATCGATCTATTTGGAGAAGCAAGACTATGATGCCATGATGGAAGAATGCCTCCAGGCTTTGGAGATCGACCCTAACCTGCCCGATGCCTATCATCATTTAGGGATCGCTTACCGGAGGAAAGGGCAGCTCGACATGGCCATCGAACAATATGAAAAAATGCTCCAGATCCAGCCGAATCTTCCGGAGGTCCACTATAACCTCGGGATCGCCTACATGAAAAAAGAGGAGTACGAACAAGCCATACAGGAATATCAAAAAGCGATCGAACTCAATCCCTTTTATGCCAAGGCCTATTCCAATCTTGGATACGTCTATCTCCAACAAGGATCGGCGGATGGGGCGATCGCCCAGTGTGAAAAGGCCCTGGAATTGTATCCCCGTTTGGCAGAGGCTTTTTCGACCAAAGGATCAGCCCTCATCCTTCAAGGGCAATATACCGAAGCAGAAGTCTACTCCAGAACGGCCCTGGGCATCGATCCTGAACTGCCCGGTGCGCACAACAATCTGGGGACCGTTTACATGAATAAAAATAGGGTGGAACAGGCGATCGTTGAATTCGAAAAAGCCCTCCTGTTGGATCCCGAGTACACCCAGGCCCATTACAACCTGGGAAGAGTCTATTTATTGAGCGGGCAAGTCGATAAAGCGATCGATAAATTCAAGGAAGCAATTCGGTTACGCCCTCATTATTTAAAGGCGCATTCCAATCTTGCTTCTGCCTATCTGAAAAAAGGTATGCTGGCAGAGGCATTCGAGGAGTGCGAGCAAGTGCTGGCCATCGATCCGGATTATGCAGTGGCCCATGCCAATTTGAGTTATATCCACTTGATCGAAGGGAAAACGATTCAAGCCGAGGAAGAGGCAAAGCAAGCCATCTCCTTGGATCCCAGTCTGCCCCAGCCCCACAATATTCTAGGCCTATTGCTGGAAAAGGAAGAAAAGTTCGATGAGGCTCTGTCAGAATACCAGGAAGCCATTAACCTTGATCCTGAACATTTGGAGGCTCATCTGAACATCGGAAACCTGTATATGAAAAAAGAGGTCTTTCCCAAAGCCCTGGTCCATTACAAAAAGGTGATCGCTATCGATCCCGACAACGCCCAGGCCCATAACAATCTGGCGGTGATCTACTACCGACAGGAACTGTACGAAAAAGCTTGGACACACCTCCAAAAGGCCGAAGCCGCCGGTCTCCAGGTCCACCCCGGCTTTAAGGAAGAATTGAAAAAGAAGATCAAAGAATAGGATGGTTCAATTTTTTCACACTATGTAAACCTTAGGGAATTATTTGTCGTATTTCAATAAGGAAGGGAATATGAAATGAAAAAGCTGATAATCAACTCATTCGTACTTGTTTTTCTGTTTTCCGGTGTTGCCAAAGCTCAGGGTAGCGGTTTTGGACTGGGGATTATTCTGGGAGAGCCGACCGGTGTCAGCTTCAAAAGCTGGGTGGGAAGGCGGGAAGCGATCGATGTAGCTGTGGCCTGGTCGTTCGATGGGGAAGGAGCCATTCATATCCACGCCGATTATCTGTTCCACAATTTCCGCCTATTCAGAGCAGAAAAGGGACAATTCGTGCTTTATTATGGGATTGGAGCAAGAGTCAAAACAGTACACAGGACTCAGGTAGGAATCAGGATCCCTCTAGGACTCAGCTATCTGTTCGAAAGGGATCCGATAGAAATATTTTTCGAGCTCGGCCCTATCATGAATGTAACTCCCAAAACACTTTTTCGGATGACAACCGGAGTCGGCGTCCGTTATTATTTCGATTAGCAAAGAACCGTCCTTATTCAATATTTAGACTACTCTGGGCAGATTTTGTATCCATAATCTTGGAAATGCCGGTCAAAAGCGAAGGCCTTCCGGACTCCCGCTCGACGCATGACCTCGAAACTTACGCAATCGACAAGGCTCAATGTGCGCCGGTCTGCCATTAAGTGAGCACTGACAGCAGCCGAATGAACTTCCTTGGTCACCCAGATGATACGAAGAATGGGAATAATATCCTGCTCAAAGACGTGGACGGCCTCCATCCCAAACCTCCGATGGATTAAGGCTGATGTTTCAACCAGGATGTAATTATGGCACAGCAATACGTCTCCTCCACTGATGATCCTTGCCCAAAAAGATTTGGCTGCCTTGTGATTTTTGTCACTTCTATCCAGAACGGCGAGGAAAGCACTGGTGTCAACAAAGATATTCATAAGGTCACCGAGTCTTTTTTTTGTCACTCTGAGGTGCAATCACTTTATAGGAATCTTCAAGATGCTTATCATGGTTTGTAGAAAGATCTGAGATGCCCGATCGAAAAAGCCCGGCTGCCGCAAGAGCTCTCCGACGCTGTTCTTCGTGATCGATGATATCCTGTGGAACTTCTTTTTTATATTCCTCGGATTCTTCCTTCACTCCTGACGGCCGCACAAATTCTGTCTTCCAGGACAGGATAGCGTCCCGGATGAATTGGCTTCTGGTCCATCCCGACTTGCGTCGCAAGGCCTCGAGCTCCTTGAATGCCTCCTCAGGCATGCTGACTGCGAACTTAATTGTTTTGCTCATGGCTGCTATGCTCAGTATGAAAAAATCATACCTCAGTATGAAATATTATGGGCGCTTTGTCAAGAACAAAAAAACAGCAAGAGAAAATAGAACCGTCCCCTTTTCTTTGACGTTAGCATGGAGCTGTGGTATATGTTTGATAGAAAATGGGTGAGACAGGAGGGTACCCATGTTGGCAAAGAAGAGTCCGGATATCACATCTTCAGAAATAACTCCCAAGAAGCTCTACATGAACCGCCGCAAGTTCATTGTCAGTTCGGCTGCAGTAGCCGGATTGGGACTCATAAAGCCAGGATCACTTTTTTCGTCTCAAGATCAGCAAGTAGTAAAACTAAAGGTTGCCAAAAAAGGGGAATACACGGTCGATGAAAAACTGACTTCGTATGAAGAGGCTAAAGGATACACCAATTTTTATGAATTTTCCACCAGCAAAAGAGAGACGATAAGACTTGCTAAAGATTTCAAAACCCGCCCTTGGGAAGTTTCAGTCGAGGGAGAGGTGAAAGAGCCTTTAAAATTTGCAATCGATGAGATCATCGATATGTTTCCTCTCGAGGAACGTGTCTACCGCTGGCGTTGTGTGGAGGCATGGTCCATGGTTATTCCCTGGATCGGATTTCCTCTTTCCGAGTTCATCAAAAAATGCGGCCCCACTTCCGATGCCAATTTCGTGGAGTTCACCACGATATCCGACCGCAAGCAGATGCCAGGTCAGAGGACTGAAGTGCTCCCCTGGCCCTATGTGGAGGGACTCCGGATGGACGAGGCCATGCACCCGTTGGCCATACTTTCTGTCGGGATGTATGGAGAAGTCCTTCCCAACCAGAACGGTGCACCTTTAAGGCTTGTCATTCCTTGGAAATACGGGTTCAAAAGCGCGAAATCTATCGTGAGGATCCTGTTCAGGAAAAGGATGCCTAGGACCGCCTGGAATAAACAAATTCCAGCATGGTATGGCTTTTATGCCAATGTGAATCCCGATGTAAGTCCTCAGGCCTGGACACAAAAAACAGAACGAAGGATAGGGGAGGAAGGAAGGCGTCCGACCCTGATGTTCAACGGCTATGCAGACGAAGTCGGCTCTCTCTATTCCGGAATGGATCTTATAAAATATTATTGATATCTTGGTCATCGCTTTAAAACAAATGGCGGCAGATGATCCGGTAGAGATCCCGATCGATGGGGTGCTGGATCTGCACACATTTCATCCCAAAGAGGTGAGGGATCTCGTGCCTGAATATCTGAGAGAGTGCCGCAGCCAGGGAATTTATCACGTCCGGATCATCCACGGCAAAGGGACCGGAACACTCCGGGAGATCGTACACAGCATTCTTGAAAAAGATCCTCACGTCCTACGCTTCCAGACTGCCCTGTATGATGGAGGGAATTGGGGTGCTACCGAAGTCGATCTGCATCGCGAATAAATCACATATTGCATTTTTCTTTTTGACTTGATATTCTTTTACCGGAATAAGGAGGGATTAGCATTCGTACGACTAATAGTAAAAGCTGCAATATTTTATTATTTTGCCGAGGACAATGAAAAAAAAGTCTGCAAAAAAAGAAGTAACTAAAAAGAAACCTCCTAGCAAAAAGCCTGCTAAGAAAAAACCGGAAAGAAAAACATCAAATGAGCAAAAGCCTCATTTGGCGAAATGTCCTGACTGCGGGCACGAAAATCCCATCGATGCGATCTATTGCGGCCAGTGCGCCAATATGATCATCCTGAAACGCTATGAGCATCAACCTCCACCGGAACCTAGCCCCGAGCCTCCTCATGAACCGGAAGAGGAACCCGCCGATCTCACCAAGACCATAGAATCCCCTACCGACGAGCTGGCCACGGGGAGCACTTTTGCCAATCGATACCAGATCATCGAAGAGCTGGGTAAGGGAGGCATGGGCCGAGTTTACAAAGCTCTGGACACAGAGATCGATGAGAAGGTCGCCATCAAACTCATCCGGCCTGAGCTTGCGGCCGATGAAAAAATGATCCGGCGCTTCCGGAAGGAGCTCAAAACCGCCCGACAAATATCCCACAAACAGGTATGCCGGATGTATGATATCGGGGCCAAAAAAGGAATCCGTTATATCACGATGGAATACGTCTCGGGTGAGGACCTGAAGAGCTCCATGAAAAGAATGGGGCAGTTCACCGTGGGAAAGGCCGTGTTCACGGCCAAACAGATATGCGAAGGACTTGCCGAAGCCCACAAGCTGGGGGTCGTGCACCGGGATCTAAAGCCCCAGAACATCATGATCGATGAATTCGGCAACGTGCGGATCATGGACTTCGGGATCGCTCTTTCCCTAAAATCGGAGGACATCACTAAACCGGGTGAAATAATCGGGACACGTGTTTACATGTCACCGGAACAATCAGAAGCCAAAGATGTCGACCCTAGGTCGGATATTTATTCTCTCGGCCTGATCCTGTACGAAATGCTGGCCAACAGGCTGCCCTTCGAGGAAGATATCCCGTTGAGTGTTGCCACGAAACATATGGCCGGGCCGCTCAAGGGCCCGAGAGAATATAATCCACAGGTTCCCGAGGATCTGAACCGTTTGATTCTCAAATGCCTGGAAAAGGATCGGGAAAAAAGATACCAGAACGTGGAAGACCTTTTCGCAGATCTGGATAAAATCGAATCCGGGATTTCCACAACGGATAGGATCGTGCCTGAAAAGATTCTTTCCACGACAAAAGAAATAACCGTCAGGTTCGATCTACAAAAGTTCATGATCCCTGCCTTGATAGGAGTGGGTGTTATTGTGGTAGCCATTCTGATCTGGCAGATTTTTTTAAAGAAAGGGCTTTCCATTCCGGAGGGCAAGCCGTCGCTGGCCGTCATGTACTTCAAGAACAACACGGGAGATGCGAATCTCGACCACTGGAGGGAGATGCTCGCAGATTCTTTTGTGGCCGACCTCAATCAATCCAAATACGTCGACGTGCTCAGCAGCGAAAATATTTTCCAGATTCTGAAGGATTTGAAACAGCTAAAGGCCAACACGTATTCCTCGGATATTTTAAAACTGGTGGCATCCCGGGGAGGAGTCAATCACGTCCTTGTGGGAGACTATGCCAAGGCAGGGGAAACCATCCGCATCCATGTCAACTTGATAGATGTCAGGCGGAACAAAACCATCGCGACGGAAACGGATGAAGGGATCGGGGCAGAGAACATTTTTGCGATGGTGGACAGGCTGACGAAAAAAATCAAGGAGCGGTTCGATCTCACAGACGAACAGATTGCCAATGATTTGGATCGAGAAGTCGCCCAGATCACCACGAGCTCGCCAGATGCTTTTCAATATTATGTGGAAGGGAGAAGGGAGCACATCGAAGAGGAATACCGACAGAGCATCGCAACGATGGAAAAAGCAGTGGCTATTGATCCCGAATTCGCCATGGCTTACAGGTCTATGGCAGTGAGCTACGGGAATTTGGGTCTCTCTTTCCAGCGGAAGGAATATCTCCAGAAAGCCTTGGAGTTGACTGAGAGACTGTCGGAGAAAGAGCTCTACCAGATCCAAGGAGATTTTTTCTCTGATTCAGAGGAGACCCATGATCAGGCAATAGAAGCATACACCAGGTTGCTTGACCTGTATCCTGACGACACGACCGCCCGCCATAATCTCGCAGTAATCTATTTTGCTATCGAAGATTGGGACAAGGCTCTGGCACATCTCGAGAAATGTGTGGAAGCGAAGACAGAATTTATCGCCACCTATTATGCCATCGCCGATGTCCGCATGATGAGGGGAGAATACGATAAGGCAGAAGAAATTCTAAGATATTATTTGGAGAATGTGTCCGATAATTCATCGATCCATCAATATCTGGTATTCAATTACATTTGTCAAAGGCAATTTCAAATCGCACAAGCCGAGTTGGACATAGCCGTTCCCCTAGCCCCGACACATCGGCGAAGTTATTATCTGAAAGGTGTATACCACACATTGACCGGAACTTTTATCGAAGCAGAAAAGGATTTTCCGAAAGCCGCTGAGGATCCAGAACCCGCCGGAACTTATTTTGGCTATTACGGACTGGCGAATTTGTTGCTTACGCAAGGCCGTCTCAAAGATTCGATAACCAAACTAAGGGACATTATTTCATTCGCTCAAAAATTCGGTGTTACATGGGTGGAATCCCAGGCCCGATCGATACTGGGCTATCAACTGATGGCTGTAAACCGCAACCAGGAAGCTTTGAGAGAATTCGACAAGGCTTGGGAAGTGGGGGCAGCGGAGCAAAGACAGGATTTGCAGAGGCTGGCCTTACACTACAAAGGGCTGGCTTATCTGGGAATGAAATCGCGGACCAGGGCTTTGCGAACAGCCGAAGAGCTCAAAACCGCCATAGAAGGCTGGACTCATAAAAAAGAAATAAGGCGCTACCATCATTTAATGGGTTTGATCGAACTGGATAGAAAGAAATACCCGGAAGCGATCGAACATCTGGAGACAGCGCTGGCCCTTCTGCCTTTTGAATGTTCGGTTTGGGTTGAAGGGCATATTCAGAATAACCATGCTCTTTACATGAATTCCTTGGCTGAGGCCTACTACCAGTCAGGGGACTTGAAAAAAGCCGCCGAGTATTTTGAAAAAATAACGCAATTGACCACAGGCCGTCTTTACTTCGGAGATATTTATGCCAGAAGCTTTTATACATTGGGCCGAATTTACCAGCAATTGGGAGATAAAACCAAAGCTGAAGACAACTATAATAAATTTTTAGCCCTCTGGTTCAACGCGGATGCGAACATATCCGAAGTCGGCGATGCCCAGCGTCGTCTTTCCGGACTCAACAGATTGCCTTAATAGTGAAATTGATAATATTTTTTTAAGGATTTGAGTCCAAAATAGGAGGTTAGTCTATGTATGCACGTGTAACATCGGCCCAGATAGATCCGAAAAATATCGAAGAATTTACCAAAATATACCGGGAAAGCGTTGTTCCTGCAGCAAAAAAACAAAAGGGATTTCGGGGCATTTCTTTGATGTTCGATCCCAAAACAGGGGATGGCTTGTCCATCGGCTATTGGAAAAGCGAGGAAGATGCCATTGCCACGGAAAAAAGCCTTTTCTACCAGGAACAAGTCGCTAAATTCATCCCCTATTATGTCAAGCATCCCATCCGGGATGGTTATGAGGTCCTGGTTCATGAAAAATAATTAAATGAGGGAGGGATGAGTTATGTTTGCACGCACCACAACCATGCAACTCAAGATCGCTTTCATCGATGATGCTTTAAAGGTGTACAACAACAGCATCGTTCCTGCCGCTCGGTCGCAAAAAGGATTGATAGAATTGACTTTTCTGTTGGATAGAAATTCGGGAAAGGCTATATCGATGGCCATTTGGGAATCCGAAGAGGATGCCAAAGCCAATGAGAAAAGCCATTATTACCAAGAACAGTTGGTCAAGCTGATGAGTTTTTACGCCAATCCTCCTATCAAGGAAGGATTCGAGGTCTTGTTTAAAAAGTGATCTGAATTAATACCTTTCAAGCGCGTATCCATCCAATTCTTTCAACATTGCATGGAGGGTGGGTTGGCTTGCCTTTTGGTATTTCTTGTGATATTCCATGTACTCGATGGAGGACTCTGATGAAACGCACGCTTCCTATTTTCGTGATTTTTGCATTGGCAACGTCTTTTCTCTGCGCTCAACTGCCGGACATAGGCCAAAAAACATCCGGAATGAAATCGTACCCGGGATACTTCCCCTTTTACTGGGATGCGGATGCCGGAAAGATTTGGCTGGAGATCGATAAATTCGACACTGAATTTTTGTATGTGAGTTCCTTACCGGCAGGGCTTGGGTCCAACGACATCGGGCTCGATGGACGTCAGCTCGGACAAACCCACATCGTCAAGTTCCATCGTGTCGGTCCTAAGGTTTTGATGATCGAGCCCAACTACTCATTTCGAGCACTTAACGATGATGAAGACGAGAAAAGGGCCGTCGAAGAAGCTTTTGCCAAATCCGTTATCTGGGGTTTTAAAGCCGAAGCTGAGAGCGATGGCAAGGTGCTTGTGGATGCAACCCTATTTTTAATGGAGGATGCTCACGGGGTCGTTCAGAGACTCCAGCGCGCCAATCAGGGCAGTTTCAGAGTCGATATGTCTCGGTCGGCTATCCATTTGCCCCGGACAAAAAACTTCCCGAACAACACAGAGTTCGATACCATATTGACTTGCACAAGCCAAAATCCCGGGATGATGCTCCGGCAGATCGTACCCGATCCCGGAGCCATAACGGTACGTCAGCATCACTCCTTTATCAAGCTTCCCGATGATGGTTATGAGCCCCGCATTTATGATCCCCGATCCAATTTTGGGAGCATGAGTTACATGGATTTTTCCGCACCGATCGATCGATCCATCATAAAGAGATTTATACCCCGTTTCAGATTGGAAAAAAAAGATCCGAATGCGAAGGTGAGCGATCCTGTAAAGCCGATCATATATTATGTCGATCCTGGAGTGCCAGAACCCATCCGGACTGCTTTGTTGGAGGGTGCCAGTTGGTGGGATGAGGCTTTCGAAGCCATCGGCTACAGGAATGCTTTTCAGGTCAAGGTGCTGCCTGAAGGGGCAGATCCGATGGATGTGCGGTACAACATGATCAACTGGGTGCACCGTTCCACTCGAGGCTGGTCCTATGGTGGAGGTGTGCAAGATCCCCGGACAGGAGAAGTCATCAAAGGACATGTGGCCCTGGGATCTCAGCGTCTTCGCCAGGATTTTTTGATCGCCCAAGGATTGGTGGCTGATTTCCAGGAAGGCAAGGAATCGACCGAGGAGATGGTGGAATTGGCCTTGGCACGTATCCGCCAGCTGTCCTGCCATGAAGTGGGCCATACGATCGGTTTGGGCCATAACTATGCCTCCAGCGTCAATGAACGAGCGTCTGTGATGGACTACCCCCATCCGTTGATCAAGATCAAACCGGATGGAACACTCGATCTATCCGATGCCTATGCCACCGGCATTGGCGAATGGGACAAGGTCTCGGTTGCCTACGGATACCAGGATTTTCCGGATGGCGTGGATGAAGAGAGGGAACTGAAAGCTATTCTCGACAATGCTTTTTCCAGCGGGCTTTTTTACCTTGCCAGTCAGGATGCAGGGCCCTCCAGTGCTCATCCCCTGACGGCTACTTGGGACAACGGAAAACATCCGGTAGACGAGCTGGAGAGAATGATGAAGATCCGTGCCATTGCCCTTGCTGGATTTTCAGAAAACCGGATTCCGATGTGGGCGCCGATGGCCACGCTGGAAGACGTGTTGGTCCCGGTGTATCTTTTCCATAGGTACCAGGTCGAAGCTGCTGCCAGTTGTTTAGGCGGGCTTTACTACAATCACAGGCTGCGCGGGGATGTGCAGAAGGATCCGGTCATCGTTGCGCCGGAAGAGCAACAAAGGGCCTTGGAAGCACTCCTCCAGACCATCTATCCGATGTATTTAGCCATCGATGATAAAATACTGGACCTCATTCCCCCGCGTCCCCCTGGATACAGGCAAACCCAAGAAATGTTTCCTGGGTATACCGGATTAACGTTCGATCCTTTGGGAGCGGCCGAAGTGGCTGCCAATCTGACCATCCAGTTGATTCTCAACCCAGAGAGGGCTGCCCGGTTGGTGGACTATCATTCCAGGGACAAAAAATATCCCGGATTCGGAGAAGTTTTGGATCAAGCTATCGCCTTTACGTGGAAGTCACCATACAAGTCGAGAAAGTTTGCAGAGATTCAGCGGGTGGTCAACAGCGTTCTTCTTTACAACATGATGAGCTTGGTCGCCTATGAAAATAATGCCCCTCAGGTGAGGGCCTTGGCCTTCATGAAGATGGAAGAGCTTAAGAATTGGCTGAAGTGGCAATTGAACGTGAGAAAAGATGGGGAATATTTGGTCACTGATCCTGATCAGAGAGCTCATTTTTTATATGCCATCGGAAAGATTGAGCTTTTTCAAAAAGATCCGTCGAAAATAACGCTGCCTGCGCCGATGTCTGCACCTCCTGGGGCACCCATCGGCATGTACGACTGAGCATGACCGTGCCCGCTCGCCTCCGGATGCCTTCCTCTTCAACTTACTTGCCTGTTTAAGAAATATGACGAATTTGGAAATATTCGTTTAAGTAGAGATAACTGAGATAAAAAGGAGAGAGAATGATAAAAAAAGAATGGCCGAGAAGGGATTTCTTGAAAACATTGTTGGCAGGGGTTCCTATGCTTGCCCTGGATTGGGAATCTTTCCCAAGAGGAAAGAGCAGGCTCCAGGATGACTCAGAGTTCGACGCCGTGATCATCGGATCGGGACTGGGCGGTTTGAGCTGTGCGGCAGCCTTTGCCCGGCAGGGATTCAAGCCTTTGGTTTTGGAGCAACATTACGTCCCAGGGGGGTATGCTTCGACATTCAAGAGACCGGGAGGATTTGTTTTCGATGTGTCCCTTCACTCCACGACAGTCGGTCAGAGAAATGGTGTTTGGAACCTCATCCCAGGATTTCCCGAGATCGAAGATGTCGAGTTCGTTCCCCATCCCTATCTTTACCGGGCCATTTTTCCTGATTATGATTACCGCGTTCCTCAAAGAGATCCAAAAAAATACATGACCAAACTGATCGAATATTTTCCTGAGGAAGAAAAGGGGATTCAGGGAATTTTCGAGGACATGGAAGGCCTTTCCTCGGATATCAATAGGTACTCCCAAGCAGGCGGGCAGGCCGATTTGAGCCGTTTTCCCAAAGACTTTCCTTACCTATTCAAAAGTTACACCAAGACCTGGGGAGCACTGGCGGATACCCGGATAAAAAATCCTAAATTGAAAGCGCTTGTTTCCTCATTGTGGGGCTATTTTGGCCTTCCCCCATCCAAGCTCTCTAGCTTTTATTACGCTTTACCCACCATCGGGTATCTCAACGGCGGTGGATATTACCCGAAGGGAACGTCACAAAAGATCAGCGACGCTTTGGTGAAATTCATCGAGGAAAGGGGAGGAAAGGTTAAACTCAAATCCAAAGTTGAAAAAATCCTATTGAAAAACCATGCAGCTTACGGAGTAAAGACAGCAGAGGGGACTGAATATACCGGAAAGGCCGTGATATCCAATGCCAATGCCTACGATACTTTCCTTAAAATGATGGATGACAAGGAACACTTAAAGGATTATGTGGCGAAGTTCGAGGAATACAGTGTCAGCCTGTCAAGCTTCCAGGTTTTTCTGGGATTAAAAAAAGATCTTGTGGGTGAACTGGGAATCGAAGACAGCGAAATATTTTTCTCGACAACTTACGATGATGACGCCATCTACAGGGCCTATCTCGAAGCGGATGTGGAAAATTCAGGTTATGGATTGATGTTGTATGACAATGTTTACAAAGGGTATTCTCCTGAGGGGAAAAATACCGTCAATATCCTTGTGCTCCAGGGCTATTCTCACTGGGAAAAATATGAAAAAGATTACTGGGACGGGAATAAAAAAGATTACCGAGCAGAAAAGGAAAGAATGGCGGACATCTTGATCCAAAAAGTAGAAGAGAGAATGCTTCCTGGATTGTCAGAGGCGATCGAGATAAAAGAGATCGGAACTCCCCTTACCAATGTGCGATACACGGGTCATTATCGAGGGGCCATATACGGATGGGACCAAACCATGAACAACACAGGGCCGAATCGCCTGCCGCATTCCACACCGATCGAAAATCTTTATCTGGCTGGTGCATGGACCCAACCGGGTCATGGATACGGCGCCGTGATCCCCAGCGGCCTCCAGTGTTTTGCAGAAATCATGAAAAAATGGAAGGAGACAGAATGACATTATCGAGACGAGAATTTTTCAGGATCGGCGGATTATCGATCGGAGGTGTCGGGTTTGCAAAAAGCCTTTTATCCAGACCGCTCGAATCGACGAAATTTGAACTGGAGAACATGGTCAAGGGGATCGAACCGTTAACACCTGAAGATTATGAGATGCGACAGGAAAAGGCCAAGTCTTTGATGTCCCAACATGGGATCGACGGGCTTCTGCTGA
>Ga0307445_10000956_pt1 | contig 16111 bp, 14 predicted proteins | sample SalMarSW160330MG_FD_202147 | JGI IMG/M metagenome (GOLD analysis project Ga0307445, IMG submission 202147) | Salt marsh sediment microbial communities from the Plum Island Ecosystem LTER, Massachusetts, United States - SW1603-30 | ecosystem: Environmental > Aquatic > Marine > Intertidal zone >...
CGGCGATCGCCCGCGCAGCAGCGATCGTCATTTCATCGGTTATCGTGCCTGCCAAGACATCAAGCGTCCCGCGAAATATTCCGGGAAACCCAATCGAGTTGTTTATCTGATTGGGAAAGTCAGACCGACCTGTCCCGACGATTCTCAGTCCGGCCTCTTTTGCTTTCCATGGCCAGATCTCCGGGACAGGATTGGCCATGAAAAAACCTATCGCATCCGGGTGCATCCGCTTGAGCAAAGCAGCATCGATCGTCTCCGGCCCTGGGCAGGTAAACGAAATCACTACGTCTGCATCCGCAAGGCCTTCCGCAACTCCTCCGGTAATTCCGGCGGCATTCGTCTCGGCCAGCATGTCGCCCCGATAGGGAAAGAGCTGCTCTAGCTCCAATGACTGCGTCAACACCGTCGGCACGGAATCTACGAGATCGACGACGCGAATGTTCCCTGCCGAAACACCGGCCTTAATCAAGACGCGCACCGTTGCAGCGCCTGCGGCACCTATTCCAAGCTGGCAAACGATGAGTTCATCCAATTTCTTCCCTACAAGCTTGGCGGCATTGATCACGCCGGCAAGGACAATCGCCGCGGTTCCTTGCTGATCATCATGCCATACCGGCAGATCGAGTTCGCTGCGCAATCGGTCGAGGATGTAGAAACATTTCGGGCTGGAGAAGTCCTCGAGATTGATACCACCAAATCCGGGCGCAATCCATTTCACCGCCTGCACGATTTCATCGGGATCTTGAGTATCGAGCATGATCGGGTATGCGTCTACTCCGCCAAGGTACTTGAAGAGCAATGCCTTCCCTTCCATGACCGGCATTCCCGCCAATGGGCCGATATTCCCGAGACCCAACACACGCGATCCGTCCGATACTACGGCGACGGAGTTTGCTTTGTTCGTGTACGAAAACGCCTTTGCTCGATCTTTGGCGATCTCACGACATGGTTCGGCTACCCCCGGCGTGTACCAGACTCCGAAGTCGCTGGTGCCGGTGATGGCGCATTTTAGCGCGATCTCGATCTTGCCATGGTAATGCGCGTGCCAGCTGGATGCGATTCTACATGGCAGATCGGCCTTCTCTTCCATCTTGCTGTCGTTCTCGGCCATTCTAGAGTCCTCTCTTAATCTTCGTTGCGATTCTCGTCTGATTGGACGTGACAACATGCTCAACATCAGCATACATGTCTTCGCCCATGCTATCCATCGTGATCAGAAGCGGTCCAAAGCGGCGCATAAGAAATACCCAGACCGCCTCTGCCATTCCCAGCTCCTGCAGAAAGAAGACGCCACCAACGCTTTCCACTGCCTGCGCAGCGAGCGCGCCGGCGCCGCCCGTGTAGTGCGCGTAGACAGCTCCTTCGCATGCCAGTGCGCTCTTGGTTTTCTGCCCCATTCCACCTTTTCCGATGATTATCCGCGGATGAAAGGTCGTGATGAAACGAGCTTCCAATTCCTCCATGCGCATGCTCGTCGTCGGACCGGCGGAGAGTACCTTCCAGCCTGTGTCACCGCGCCTCATCACAGGACCGCAGTGGTAAACGGCAAGCCCGCTCATGTCCAGAACCGGCGCTGTTCCGTCTGCCTGCTGCTTCAACAGAAGCACGTGCGCAGCATCGCGCGCTGTGAAGACCGTCCCACTGACATAGACAGTATCCCCTACGCGCAGCGATCGTGCGATTTCTTCAGATATCGGCAGTGCGATTTCGCGCTGTGTCATTGCTTGACCCTCACCTCTCCCGTGCCCGAGATCAACACTGTGGCGCGGCGGTTTGCCCAGCACTGCATCACGATCCCCAATGGCAAGGACGCAGGATGGCGATAGCTGTACTTAACGTGGACCGCAAGCGAGGTGGTGCAGCCGCCGAGACCCATCGGCCCCACTCCGCTTTCATTGATCAACCGAAGCAACTCCTGCTCCAATGCGGCGATATCTGTCTCCGAATGCTGCGCCCCAACAGGTCTTAACAATGCTCGCTTGGCGAGGAGTAAAGACGTGTCCGCTCCACCCCCGATGCCGATGCCGACGATCGTCGGCGGGCACGGTGCTCCTTTGCATGCTATGACGTGGTCCACGACCGACGTCATTATGCCATGCAGACCAGCGTTTGGGTGCAGCATCTTCAGTGCGCTCATATTCTCGCTCCCGCCGCCTTTTGGGAGGATGGCAATCTCAATCTCGTCGCCATCAACAATCTCCCAATCGATGAGAGGCATGCCTATTCCCGAGTTGTCGCCCGGATTCTCCCCCGTGAAGGGATTGACCGTGTTCGGTCGCAGCGGAACGGATGCTGTCGCCTGCGTGACCGCACATCTGACTGCATCTCTAATAGCAGGAAGGTAGGAGCTTTGCGCTCCCGCGCGTACGAAGAAAGACACAATGCCCGTGTCCTGACACATGGGGAGGTGATGGTCTCCGGCAAGCGCGACGTTCTTCAGCATCGTATCGATCTGCGACCGAGCTCGATCAGTCTTTTCACGCTCGCGCGCATCTTGGAGGGCATCAACCACATCGCAAGGAAGAATGGTTGTTGCGCGCCCGATCGCATCCACCAATGCGTCAGTAATCCGCTTGATTGCCATTGCACCCCCCTCCAGATGAAGAGTATGAGTACGTCCGCATGTGAGTCAAGGCGCTTCTGAGCTTCGAATGGGCACTCGTTGATTTAGTCGCTGCCGACGGGTAAGCTAACACGAGCGGAATATCAGAATAACAGAGTATTACAGTCGCCTGCGAATACCGAGGCGGCTGTTTGCAAGGGTGATGTCCTTTCATGAATAAACGGGCGAAGATAAGCGTGCATGGCATTGTGCAAGGAGTGGGATTCAGGCCGTTCATCTACCGCTTGGCGAACGCGCGACAACTCGCCGGTTGGGTATGCAATACCTCCGGCAGCGTGGAGATCGAGGCCGAGGGCGATGAACGGGCGATCTCCGACTTCCTCACCGCAATACGAACGCAAGCACCGCCTAGAGCACGCATAGACGACATTAGGGCGGTGTTCGTCCCCGTAGAAGAACATGCCGGGTTCACGATACGCGAGAGCCTCAGCCGGGAAAACACGTATCAACTGATCTCTCCGGACATTGCGACGTGCGATGATTGTCAGCGCGAGATAATCTCTCTTACCGATCGTAGAAGCGGTTACCCATTCACGAATTGCACCAATTGCGGTCCGCGATTCACGATCATAAAGGACATTCCGTATGACCGCGTGAAGACAACGATGTCCGCATTTGACATGTGTTCGAGCTGTCAACGCGAGTATGACGATCCCCTGAATAGGCGATTTCACGCGCAACCGAACGCTTGCTCCGATTGTGGCCCTGCGCTGTGGGTGACAGACTCCAACGGCACAGGGATCGAGTGTGACGACCCCTTGGAAAAATCGAGCGAGCTTCTGGACGAGGGGAAAATCCTCGCGGTGAAAGGGTTGGGTGGATTCCACCTGGTGTGTGACGCGACGAACAAGAAGGCGGTTGCCTTGCTGCGCGAGCGGAAGCATCGGCGCTCGAAACCGCTGGCGGTGATGATAGGCACTCTGGAAAAGATCAGAGGGCACTGTCATGTCTCGGATGCCGAGGCAGCGTTGCTAGCGTCAGCAGCAGCGCCGATCGTCCTTCTACGCTGGCGAATCGATAGCTCAGACGTCACGAATCTCGTCGCCCCCAAGCAGAAGTACCTGGGTGTCATGCTTCCGTACACACCGCTGCATCACATTCTGCTCCGCGCCGTGAACAAGCCGCTTGTAATGACCAGCGGCAACCTGAGCGGCGAGCCTCTCGTTAAGGATAATGAAGAGGCCGTCGCGCGGCTGGCGGGAATCGCCGACGCCTTCGTGCTGCATAACCGCGGCATTCATGTTCGATGTGACGACAGTGTCTGCCTGGTCGACGACGGGCGCACACGCGTTGTGAGAAGGGCGCGCGGATACGCCCCCGATCCGATCACTCTGCCTTTCGACTCCCGCTCAGTCATCGCCTGCGGCTCGGAGTTGAAGAACACGGTATGTCTTACCACCGGCAGACACGCGTTCCTCAGTCATCACATCGGCAACATGGGAAGTGAAGAGGCGTTGAGTCACCTCATCGACACGATCAACCACTACAAGAACCTGTTTCGCATAGATCCGCAATTAGTCGCATGCGATATGCATCCGGAATACGTCGCAAGCAAGTACGCTCACCGGATGGCAGCCGATCGCGGCCTTGACTGCGTGGAGGTACAGCATCACCATGCGCATGTCGTAAGTGCTATGATAGACAACAATCTTGAGGGGACCGTAATCGGAGTTGCGTTCGACGGGACGGGCTACGGCAGCGACGGGGCGATTTGGGGAGGAGAGTTTCTCGTCGCGGACTGGGCGCGATCCGAGCGTGTGGGCCATCTGGAATACGTTCCGCTGCCCGGAGGGGAAGCGGCGATCAGAAGACCATACAGGATGGCATTGTCGTATCTATTCAGCCTGCTTGGAGAGGACGTAGATCTGGAACGTCTCCCGTTTGCTGATATAGATACGGTTGAACGCGAAGTGATCGCCCGCCAAGTGAAACGGATGATAAACTCTCCTCTCACTTCATCTGCTGGAAGGTTATTCGATGCGGTGGCGGCGATCGCAGGCGTTCGGAACACGGTCGACTATGACGGCCAAGCGGCGATCGAACTCGAGGCGGTGGCGGCGGATAAGAGAGCGGTGTCGGGTGTGTATCCATTCTCGGTCGACGGGGCAAAGGAACCCAGCATAGTGCGCTTGCGCGGGATGCTGGAAGCAATCCTGCACGATGTGCGGGACGGCGTTCCTGCGGCTACCATATCCGTTAGGTTCCACCGGACGATGGCGGCGATCATCGCCTCCGTGTGTGGTGCAATCGCCGCGAGGAGGAACCTCGATCGCGTGGTTCTTACCGGCGGAGTTATGCAGAACCGATTGTTGCTTCACCTGGCGACCGATGCCCTGGAACAGGAAGGACTTAGGGTGTTCTCGCATAAGGATGTTCCGGCAAACGATGGCGGCATTTCATTGGGGCAGGCAGTTGTCGCTCATCTTGCGTCGGGCGAATAGGAGACGATTATGTGTGTAGCAGTACCAGCTTTGGTTAGGTCGATCGAAGGAGAACTGGCCACTGTGGAACTGGGCGGAATCAACCAGCAGGTGAGCCTACGGCTTACGCCTGAAGTCAAGGTGGGAGACTACGTCATCGTCCACACCGGATATGCAATCAATGTCCTCGATCAAGAAGAAGCAGAAGAAACGTTGCGTCTGTTTGAGCAGATGGCAAATGCGGCTGAGGAAGGGCGCTAAGAGTCGGACATGAAATATGCGTCTGAATTCAGACAAGGGAAACTTGCGGGTGGCGTCGTCGCGAGCATATCGCGTGCTTCGCGCCGTCCGGTTACATTCATGGAATTCTGCGGCAGCCATACAGTGGCCATATTCCGCTACGGGATCCGCCAAGTGTTGCCAAAGACAGTGACAACCGTTTCCGGCCCCGGGTGCCCGATCTGCGTGACAGCCAATAGCGATCTAGACAAGGCAATTGCCCTTGCCCTCATTCCCGGGGTAATACTCGCCAGTTTTGGGGACGTGTTGCGGGTTCCGGGAAGCAAGACCAGCCTGCAGTCAGTGCGGGCGGAAGGGGCCGACATTCGCGTCGTCTATTCCGCGATGGATGCGGTGAGGATTGCACAACAGAACCCGGATCAACGCGTGGTCTTGCTTGGAATCGGATTCGAGACTACGGCACCTACTATCGCTGCTGCCATTCTCCAGGCTGAAGAGATGGGGCTTCGTAACTTCACCGTGCTTTCTTGGCACAAGCTCTGCCCACCGGCGATCAAGGCGTTGCTTGACGCCGGCGATGTCGCGCTTGACGGGCTGATCTGCCCTGGGCATGTGTCGGCGATCACGGGCGCGGCGGCATGGGAGTTTATCGCACAAGACTATGGCATACCCTGCGTGGTATCTGGTTTTGAGCCACTCGATATTCTCCATTGCATCGACATGTTGGTTGCACAGGCCGAGAATGGGCAAGCAAAGGTGGAGATTGCCTACCGGCGTGGCGTGCAGCAGAACGGGAATGTTACTGCGCAACATCTTATGGAAACTGTGTTTGAGTCCTGCGACGCCGACTGGAGGGGGATGGGAACAATCCCGCACAGCGGACTACGATTACGCGAAGACTACGCCAGGTTTGACGCCGATCGCGAGTTCACCATCGTGCCTGGGCCTACACGTGAGCCACAAGGATGCATCTGCGGCGACGTGCTTCGCGCCGTTAAAACCCCGGTTGACTGTCCGCTGTTCGGTAAGTCGTGCACTCCGGAGACGCCGGTCGGCGCGTGCATGGTTTCGTCCGAGGGAAGCTGTTTCACCTATTACCTGTACGGGGGAAAGAATGGCTGATACTATCCTGATGGCGCACGGAAGCGGCGGAAAGCTCGCACATCGATTGGTGGAAGACCTAATCATGCCCGCCATTTCCGGCACCGATCCAGCACGCCTGGATGATTCTGCTATCATCGAGCTTCGTGGACGGATGGCGTTTACGACGGACAGCTATGTAATCGATCCGATATTCTTCCCCGGCGGCGACATCGGGAAGCTCGCTGTATGCGGCACGACGAATGACCTGTCGATGTCCGGCGCTCGTCCATTGTACATGTCCCTGTCGTTCATCATCGAAGAGGGCTTACCCGTATCCGATCTGAAACGAATTCTCGAGTCCATACACAGCGCGGCCGACGAAGCCGGCGTGCGGATAGTCACCGGCGATACCAAGGTTGTAGATCACGGCAATGCCGATAAGCTATACGTGAACACTGCCGGAATAGGCACGATTCCAACTGGCGTCGACATTTCCGGCGCGAATATTCGTCCCGGCGACAAGGTGATCCTCTCAGGGACGATTGGCGATCACGGCATTGCAATCATGAGCAAACGCGAAGGGCTGCAATTCGGCACCAACCTTCTGAGTGATTGTGCACCTCTCAACAAATTGGTGGAGGACATGATCGGTGCCAGTGACAATATTCACGCATTGCGCGATCCCACACGCGGCGGACTGGCAACAACCTTGAACGAGCTCTGTCTCCAGTCGGGCACAAAGGTCGTGGTGGAAGAGAAGAAGATACCCATTCGCGACGAAGTTGCGGCCGCGTGTGAAATGCTCGGCCTCGATCCGATGTACGTTGCCAACGAAGGAAAGTTGGTTGCGTTCGTTACCCCCTCCGATGCCGGCAAGGTGTTGAGTGCGATGCGGTTGAACAAGTACGGAACCGACTCGGCCATCATTGGCGAAGTAGAAGAACCTGATGAGGCTCCCAGCGTTGTGATGAAAACGCTACTCGGAACGTCGCGGCTGATCGACATACTCGTCGGCGATCTCCTGCCAAGGATTTGCTGATATGCACGAACTTGCAATCACAGAAGACATGCTGAGCCTTGTCCTTTCGGAAGCGCGGAAACACGATGCGCAAAAGGTGAATCGCGTGCAACTGAGAATCGGAGAGATGACGGGGATCGTGGGCGACTCCGTTCGCTTCTATTTCGAGCAGATCAGCAAAGATACGATTGCTGAAGGAGCCATACTCTCATTTGACTTCGTCCCCGCAGCAGCCCGCTGCCGCGACTGTGGACATCAATTCGATATTGCCGACTTCGTCTGGTCTTGTCCTAAGTGCCATTCGCTGAACATCGATATCGTAGCGGGGAACGAACTATATCTGGAAAGCCTAGAGGTGACATGATGGAGATCAAGGTTTTGAAGAACATCCTGAACGCCAATGATCAGCGTGCTCAGGAGAATCGCGGTTTGTTCGAACGGAATCGGATGGTCGCGCTCAATGTGACCGCATCCCCCGGCGCCGGCAAGACAAGCCTGATCATGGCAACGATCAAGGCGCTCAGGGATGAGTTCAGGATAGGCGTTATCGAAGGGGACGTGAGCTCGGCGATCGACGCGGAGACGATCGGCACTGTCGGGATACCGGTCGTTCAGATCAACACGAATGGAGCATGTCATCTTGATGCGACAATGATTTCCAACGCTGTTCAAAGCCTGCCGATCGATGAGCTTGACCTCCTTATCGTCGAAAATGTGGGGAACCTGATCTGCCCCGCGTCGTTCGCGTTGGGTGAGCACAAGAATATCCTGGTGGCCAGCGTTCCGGAAGGACACGACAAACCCTACAAGTACCCGCTCATGTTCAGCAAGTCCGATGCAGTGGTGTTGAACAAGATCGATCTTGCCCCATACGTCGACTTCGATCGCGATCAGTTTATCGAGGCCGTGAATGGCCTTCACGCCGACGCTAGAATATTCGAGTTGTCGTGCAAGACAGGCGAAGGGCTTTCGGAATGGAATTCCTGGATTGCGTCCGAGATACGAAAGGAACGAACCGCATAGAGGCGGACAGGCCGGTTCGAAGTGGAACGATAAGGAGAAAGAATGAAAGCGATTCTGGTCATCGCCGACGGCATGGGCGGCAGACCGAGTGATATCGATGGAAAGACGTGCTTAGAGGCGGCTCGGACACCCAATCTTGACACGCTGGCAGGCCGCGGGGCGACCGGCCTGGTCGATCCGATCGGTCCCGGCATACGTCCGGGAAGCGATACCGCTCACTTATCGCTGCTGGGGTACGATCCGTACAAGGTCTACACCGGTAGGGGTGTCTTCGAGTGCTTGGGGATAGGTATGGATGTCCATCATGGAGATGTATGCTTTCGCGCCAACTTCGCCACCGTGGAGAAGGTTGACGGTGGTTTACGCCTTCTCGATCGTCGTGCCGGACGGATCGCAAGCGGCCAAGACGAGCTCGCGGCTGCGTTGACCGATATCCAGCTGGAAGGGATTCGGTTTGAATTCCGAGCGAGTACGCAGCATCGGGGTGCGCTCCTATTGCGCGGGGATGATCTGTCGGCGCGAATCACCGAGAATGATCCACACAAAGTAGGTGCGATGCTTCCTGACTCAGTCCCGATCGACGCAGGTGACGCGGGTAGCGCGCTTGTCGCCGCTGCGGTGAATGATATCGCGCGCGCAAGCTTCGCTCTCCTGAACGATCACCCAATCAACAGCAAGCGTCGGCAGGAAGGGAAGCATCCGGCCAACATCATCCTTCTGCGCGGAGCCTCGACCCTTCCGCATCTGCCATCAGTCAAAGAGACTTTCGGCGTACGCGGAGCAGTGATTGCCGGCGGCGCCTTGTACAGAGGCGTTGGGCTTGCCTGTGGCATGGACGCACTATACGCCCCCGGAATCACCGGCGGGTTGGATACCGATCTCGGCGTGAAGGCGCGCACCGCAATCGATGCACTTGACCGGTACGACTACGTGTTCGTTCACATCAAGGGAACGGACAACGCCGGGCATGACAAGGATGCCGTCGCCAAACGCGAGTTCATCGAACGGATCGATCGCGAGTTCTTCGGCCCCATCATGGAGGGACTGGATTGGAAGAGCACCCACCTCGCGTTCACTGGCGATCACACTACTCCGATCGATTACGGTGACCACACGGCCGAACCGGTGCCGGTCCTGTTTGTCGGACCGAATGTACGGTCTGATACCACAACGTCATTTGGAGAGAGAGAAGCAGCGACCGGCGGATTGTGCCGCTTCAGTGGAAGCATTCTTCCGATGCTCTTGAATTACAACAACTGGGCTCCCAAATTCGGCTCTTAGTCCCTCTGCGGGTGATCCGGTCCTGCAGAGTTGACGCAAAGACCGCCATAGCTGGCGCTTTGAAGCGGCTTAGTCCCCGTACTATGAGGAGAGCAGTCTCTCGCTTGGCTCTTTCCTACGCGGTTGTAACGACTTCCTCCAGTGGGGAGAATGGCGCAAGCTCGGAGATCTCACTCGCAAAGGACGTTATCACCTGTTGGAGGCCGGCGAGACTCTGATCGGTCAGTCGTTCCAGCCGCAGCCGATTTGGTTCGATCCCAAATTGCTCGATAACCTTCTTGAGCAAGCGGACCCTTCGGTCTGTCTTCGTATTTCCGGACACGAAGTGGCAATCACCGGGGGGGCATGCGGCGATCAGTACGCCGTCTGCGCCCTTGGAGAAGGCATTCAACACATGTGCCGCCTCGACACGGCTCGAGCACATCGTGGGAATTATCTGAAGCGTGGAATCCTTCAAACCACCGGATAAGGCCTCTCGATCCACTTCTCCGTGCGTCGCCCAATTACAGCAGAAGACTACTAATTTGGGTTGTGTATTATGCATAATCTCTCCTCCTGGATGATCTCCTCTGCGATCGCAGGGATCAGACGCTCGATCTCTTCGGTACACGCTTCCTGAAACGTGCTGTTATCGGCGACTTCAATTGCGTATATAATCACGTCGGCGGGCATGGCATATCCCATCCCTTCTCCAAGGCGCAATGTGGTGGCAATGTTCATCCCGTGCGATGGCGTAAGATCCATGCTTGCCGACAGATCACTCAACTGAAGCTTATACACGTCGCCGGCAACGCCGCCGACTGTTTTTATCGAGTCAATGAGTATGAGCCGATCGTAGCCTATGACATGATCGAGGATGGCAATACCTACGCCGCTTTCCTCTACCACGTCAAGAGCAATGGCGCGATCTTTGATTGCGCGCGCCACTCTGATTCCCACGCCATCATCGCTCAGGATGAGGTTTCCGATTCCCAGTACGATCGTTTTCATGTCCCTTTCGGCTTGTTCTCCCAGCATCTGCTATCGGCTCAATTCACTGAGCTATGCGACAGCAAGGTGCGAAATGGCATCATCAACCGCTTCTTCCAGTCCGTCGGTGATCCTCACCGCACCGGATGGACAGGCGGAAACACATATGCCGCATCGCTTGCAGCGAAGTTCATCGCGAATAGCGACGCGTCCTGTTTCCGTGCGCTCCAATTTCGCGGCGTCATATGGACACACTGTGACGCAGACTCCACATCCGCTACACCGTTCCTCGTTCACTTCAATCTCGGGAAGCTCAGGCCTCAGTTCCAATACCACACATGCCTTACAGCTCATGCACGGGCCGCAGTAGAGGCATCGTGTCGCTTCTCTGATTGCCTCCTCCGGCGTGAATCCTTCCTCGAACGGCTCAAAGTTCAGTCTCTCCGCGGCCGGCTTCCATCGTGGTTCCGGCTGTGGCTTATAGTCGGAAAGCTTCGGTATAGGAGAGCCCTCGTATTCCTTCTTGCGGCCTGAACCGGTGTCATCTCCGGAAAGGTATAGGGCGATCGACTCCGCTGCCACTGCTCCCTCTTGCATCGCTTCGGTCGCAAAGCCGGGCCGGCGCGCATCTCCGCCCATGAACACCCACGGTGTCCTTTCGCTTTGGAGGGTTATCGGATCGGCATCCAGACGGCCGCGCTCGCTCAGCAAGCCCGCCTGCTCGAATAGCATTCGCTCCGGTCCCTGCCCGATCGATACGAGAAGAAAGTCCCCGTCTAGATGCTTCACATCGCCAAGATCGAATTCCGGTTGGAAGCGCCCGTGTTCATCGAACACCGAAGTACAACGTGGGCACTCTATCCCTTTGAATTTGCCGTTTTCTCCGATCACTGTCGACACGCCGCGACCGTATACAATCTCAATCTGCTCTTCGCTTGCACCCTCTACTTCCTCTTCATCGGCCGGGATCCCATCTCTGGAGTCCTTGTCTTTGCCCTCGAGGCAGACAAGCGAAACTTTGCCTCCCAAACGCTGCGCAACGCGTGCGGTATCAAACGCGACATTGCCTCCTCCGATGACAAGCACCCGCTTCCCTTGGAAAAGATGAGGCTTCCCTTGATTGACATCCGACAGTAGATCTAGGCCGAACATGACGCCATCGAGGTCGGTACCCTCTACAAGGTCTCTGCCGAATGTGAGCGGGCGTGGTATCGGCGTCCCTGTGGCGATGAACATTGCCTTGTATCCTTCGGCTTCAAGCGCCGCAAGGTCTCTCCCGTCGTCTCCAACGGCTGTGTTCAGGCGGGCATCCACGTGTGCGATGCGCACAAGGTTGTTGATCGATGCGTAAAGGACGTTTCGTGGTAGGCGATAGCGAGGAATGAGGTTCAGTGCGCCCCCAAGTTCCGAGCTACGCTCAAACAGCGTAACCTTGTATCCCCTCTTGCTGAGCGAATACGCGGCCATCAACCCCGCCGGTCCACCGCCGACGACGCCCACCTTGTCTTTGGTCGGTCGCGGCAGCGCAGGTTTGTCAGACAGTGCCTTCAAATAGTGGTCGGCGACAAACCGGACAAGCAGGCGGCGTCTCACCGATCCTGTCTCATCCTTGTAATTGCACCCTTGTTCGCACAGCCCGCACACGTAGCCTGCAATGGGGAACAGCGGGTTCTTTTCGTACAGCTTGTCCCCGATCTTATTGATCTGGCGATGCGCCTTCTTGCTGTCAAAGGAGAGCTGTGAAAGAAGGACGTGGCTACGCTGAATGTCCACACCCAGCGGACAAGCCACCTGGCACGGTGCCGAGAATACCTTCCCGTTTGCCTTGTCGACCAATTCCTGAACCCGTTCTCGTTCAAGTTGCGAAAGCATCCTTTTCCCCCTTACTCCGCTTCATCCATGAGCGGTGGTGTGTTGCATCTATCCTTCCGCAAGCGCCTGATCAACTCTCCACCGGCGCTGTAGACCTTCACATCCAACGGCATTCCGCCCGGAAGCGAGTGCGTTGCGCAAGCGTGACACGGATCGTACGCCCTGAACGCCATCTCAATCATGTTGAGAATTCCATCGGGCACATCGCCGTTCTTGATGAGCGATTTGGCGGCACCCTCAATCGACATGTTGATTGCGGCGGAATTGTTCTGAGTGGCCACAATCAGGTTGACGTCCGTGAGAATGCCATCGTCATCTGTCTTGTAATGATGTATCAGTGTGCCGCGCGGCGCTTCGACAACTCCGATGCCCTCGTGCGGCTTCTCCGTGGGGAGATTGACGATGTCGTCGGATGTGATCTCGGGATCTCGCGCCAATTCCAGCAGCCGTTCCGAGGCATACAGTGCCTCGATGAGGCGTGCCCAATGGTAGGCGAGTGTGTTGTGAACCGGCTTCCCTCCCAACACGGAGAACATCTTATCGTAGGCTTGTTGCGCCAATGGCGTAGCCATTCCGTCGGCCACATTCAGGCGCGCCAGCGGGGCAACACGGAACACGCCGCTTTCTTCTCCGTCGACGAATCCCTTCCAGCCGACCTTCTTCAGATAGGAGAACTTCACGTACGTCCAGGGCTCCACGTGCTCCTGAATGTGTTCGAGATAGTCCTGCACCTTGAACTTGGCGAACTCTTTGCCGTTGGGATCGACAACGCGGATCATGCCGTCGTAGAAATTCACCTTGTTGTTCTCGTCGACTAGGCCCATGTAGTAGGTGCGATGTCGATAGACATCACCGGTGATCAGATCCACGTATTCTTTGTTGCCAAGAACGATGTCTTCGAACAACTTGAGCGCAAACTGGCAGAACTCAACTGCATATTCACCGGCATCGATGATTGTTTTTCGCTCCTCATCGTTAATGCCTTTGGAAACGCCGCCAGGAAGCCCGACAGTGGGCATGATCGGCTTTCCGCCGATGATCCGTAGCACATTCCGCAGCCGCTTGCGCGCCTCGATTACCTTGCTCGCGGTGTCTATGCCGACCTTATCGATGACTCCGAGGATATTTCGCGTCTCCGCCCCTGCCTGAGGGCCGACCACAAAATCGGGGCCGCCGAGAAAGAAGAAGTGGAGTAGGTGGTCTTCCGCTTGGAAAGCCGTGTACATCAATTCCCTGATCTTCTTCGCCGCTGAGGTGGGCTCAACCTTGAACAGATCATCAAGCGCCTTGGTCGCAGCTATGTGGTGTGCCGTCGGGCATACTCCACAGATCATGGTCGTGATGCGCGGCATCTCCTCGGCAGCGCGACCGACCGAGAACTGCTCAAATCCACGGAGCTCGGGTATTTGCAGGTAGGCCTTCTCGCAGTTTCCCGCGTCGTTCATGAAGATCTCAATCTTCCCATGTCCCTCAAGCCGAGTAATCGGGTCGATAGTTATCTTTCTCATTCTTGTCCTCCTAGACCCTGTATCCTCTTCCGCTTGAGCGTAGACACGGGTAGGCTATAACGATAGAACGTCCCAGCCGGATCCGCGATTCGATCGATCAAACGTTGCACTTGGTCATCGCTCATCTCATCTTCTCCGTCGACTCCCAGAATCGATGCGACCATGGAGAGCATTCTTGCTCCTTGCTCTCCGGCGTCGGCCACAGGCCCGAAGCATCCGCGGCACGGCTGGTTCGCTCGAATGCATGTCTCTCCGCACCCGGTTCGAGTTGCTGGACCGGCGCAGATCAGACCCTGCGCAAGGAAACAAGTCTCCGGATCGATCTTGATCTCCCACGGTCGTCGCACGTCGTCCACGGAAAGCCTTTCCGGTTTTGAGTCAGCGCGCGGACACGTGTCGCACAACGCCTTTGCCGGCGCGAGCACGGCTCCCTTCTCAGGTAGATTCCCCGTAAGAATGGCTTCTACCGCGCTCTGGATCAGATCTGGCGGCGGTGGGCACCCCGGAAGATAGTAGTCCACATCGATCGTCTGGTCGAGAGTTTGCACAGTGTCATAGAACTTTGGCAGCGTAAGCTCGCCCTCCGGCACTTGCGATCTTTGCTGGGGTAGAGTTCCGGCGGAATCGTCCAGACTCGGACTATTTGCGTATGCCGTCTCGAAGATCGTCTTCTTGGAGTAGAAGTTGCCCAAGCCGGGTATCCCGCCCAGATGCGCACAAGCGCCAAAGGCAACTATCAACTGTGACTTTCGCCTCAAGAGCTCAACCATCTCACACTGCTCGTCCAACCTGACTGCCCCGTTGATAAAGCTGACTGCGATCTCATTGTCATCCATGGCTTCGACGTGTTTACGCTTGAAATCGAGCGCCACCGGCCACAAGACGATATCCACCGCGTCAGCCACCGTCAGCAAGGCCTCGTTAAGGTCCACGACTGCCTCTTCGCAACCTCCACACGAGGCGCACCAATAGAATGCAATCTTCGGTTTTGCCACCGTTGTTGTCTCCCTTGTTAAGCGGTTGTTTTTCAGTGGCAGATTCTATTGCACGTGGTGACAGTCTTCAAGCGATTACCGATTCCGCCGCACTTGGGATTAACGACCATGCGCGACGCACATTTGGAGAATGGATGTCAGAGATGCAGATGTGGCCTCAGCGCGTGTGGACAGAACAACGGATCCGTTTGCTGGCGTGCATGGTGAGCTGCACTCAACTAAGCTACAAGCAATGCCACAACCAGTAACTACCTTCTGGCACGAAGACCGAACGCAGACAAGAACGCAACTGTGAGCGACATGCTTGCGTGAACGCCGCAAAGACAGCGGAAGGGCAAGTCCCGTTCCTGTAGCGTCGATGCAGTTGTAGTCGTGCTTTTCGAAATATCTCGTGCAGCTTCTTCGCTTGACAAAAAGCTCGAAATGTGCTATAGGGGCATTAAGTTAAGAGACTGAGCCTCACATAAGATCCTTGACGCTTTTGGGACACAAAAGGCTGGGCATGAGGAATACACAGACTCAAGGTGAAGAACGGAAGCGGTTTTTTATTGATAAACTGCGTCCGCTTCTTGATTCTGTGTCTCAATCGCGGCGGCTTTACGTTCCGAAACCGGTCGGCGAGCGTTATACTTTTGCCCTGTACGATCCCGCTACCGCGCCATCGCCACAATTCAATAACATTCGCGCTTTCACAACCGCCAAGGAGTTTCTCTTTCCTTTGCGTGAACGCGTCACGGCCTCCCCTCAACGAGGAGACCCTGATCGAGTGGAGCCTTTTGCTGTCTTCGGATTCAAGGATTGCGACCTCAGGTCGATGGCTGTGCTTGACCAGGTATTCCTGGAAGAAGATTTTCGAGATCCGTTCTATGAAGGGCGGAGAAGAAGCATGTTCGTAATAGCCAGCGACTGCTTTGACCCGGCCGAGAGCTGCTGCTGCACGCTATTCGGCGGGGAACCGTATCCCGGCTCCGGATTCGACCTAAGTCTCTCTCAGATCAAGGATGGTTTCATCGTCGAGATCGGATCAGAGGCAGGGGCAAGGTTCGTTGCAGACAACGCCGTTCTATTTGTGCAGGCAT
>Ga0307445_10000959_pt1 | contig 16077 bp, 13 predicted proteins | sample SalMarSW160330MG_FD_202147 | JGI IMG/M metagenome (GOLD analysis project Ga0307445, IMG submission 202147) | Salt marsh sediment microbial communities from the Plum Island Ecosystem LTER, Massachusetts, United States - SW1603-30 | ecosystem: Environmental > Aquatic > Marine > Intertidal zone >...
ACTTTAAGTATCTTTGTAATTTTGTTTCTTATTTTCACTTTTTTTGGTTGGCGATTATTAAAGCGGTGGTACTTACGCGTGTCTTGAACATGAAATGTTGCATGGAGGTTCGTCAATGCATATTGAAGAAGTGAAATTCCTTTACGTATTTGCGTGCATTATATTACTTTTGGTTGTTTTGCTACCCACCTTCATAGGTTTTTTCTCCACTTCAGTAGATGAAGAGTTTTCCGAACTTTGGGTTTTAGGGTCAAACAGAACGATTGCAGCAAATCCAATTACCATTTCAGCTAATGAGCCTTACAAGGCTTATTTAGGCGTGGGCAATCACATGGGAAAAGTGAAATATTATACGGTTTATGTGAAGCTTCGTAACCAAACCGAGTCTTTTCCTAGTGACACTGGGTTTCCGAGCAGTTTGGAGCCTATATTTGAGTATCGCCTGTTTTTGAAGAATGATGCAACTTGGGAGAAGGAGTTATCTTTTTCTTTTAATGGTGTTTCTTTTGAAGGAAACAATAGTAGTGTTTCTGGGCTCTCTTTCGATGGGAATTTTGTGGATGTGCATAAAGTTGCGGCTTTGGATGCTGAAAAAAGCGGGTTCTTTTATCAGTTGTTTTTTGAATTATGGATATACGATCCCGATTCAGGTTTTGAATATCACAATCGCTCGGTTGGCTTGTGGCTTAACATGAGTAGCTAACGTACTTTTTTGGCTTCTTGGAACGTTTAATATAGATTTCTCTTCCATAACAATTTAAAAGGGAGGACGTGAGAATAAAGCATAGATTGTAACTATTGTAGGATAGCGCGAGAGTTTGGCTTATGCAGGAGAAGGGAGAAAGCCACGTTTTTCCATCTACGTTAGTGTTGGTGGCTGCTTTAAATGAGGAACAAGGCATAGGTCTTACTCTGGAAGAGCTTAAGAAGTTTCTGATTAATCCCAAGTTTCTTGTGGTCGATGGCAATAGTTCCGATCGGACTGTTCATGTTGCGAAGAGTTTGGGTGCGGATGTGCTGTTTCAAGAGGATAAGGGAAAGGGTGACGCAATAGCCTTTGCTCTTAGTCAATTGACAGAAGAATTTGATTATGTTGTTTTAACTGATGCTGATCATACTTATCCTGCAAGATACCTTCCGCAAATGATTAGGCTCTTGGAGAAAAACCCTGAAGTAGGCATGGTTTGTGGGAACCGCTTTAATTCTCATTTACAGTTAGGTGCTATGCGTGACTCTTTCTATTTTGGTAACAGAGCTTTAGCCTTCATTCATAATTTGTTCAATGGAGTAAGCTTACGAGACCCATTAACGGGATTGCGAGTTATCCGATGGAGTATTTTGAAGGATTGGCGGCCGAAATCCGCTGGTTTCGACATTGAGGTTGAATTGAACCATCATGTTGAAAGGCAAGGTTATGATATAGCAGAAATAGAGATAGCGTACAGGGAACGCGTTGGCGAAAAAAAGCTGAAACTTCGACACGGCTTCACAATATTGATACGGATTCTAACTGAAAGAATGTACGAATTTAACAATTTCAATCAAGAGTAGCGTATAAGCTGTTAGTCGAAATTTTTGCAAGGGATTTAGCAAAACAGTTTGTGTTCTATTTTTACATAATGTTTGAGTTATCGCTAAAAATTTGGATATGTTATACATGAGTGTTTATGCGTCTGTGATGGAAAACGTCATACTTCCTATCTATGATCTAGCGAGAGACACTTCACGGTTTAAGCATGTTCAAATTCTTAATCGAAGTCAATGGTTATCCCCGCGAGATCTGGAGCGTCTGCAGAACAGGCAGTTACGGGTTATCATCAAACATGCATACGAGACCGTTCCATATTATAACAGAATATTTAGAAAAATAGGAATTACTCCTGGTGATGTTAGGTGTGTGGAGGATCTGTCGAAGCTTCCTGTCTTGACAAAAGAAGATGTTCGAGCGAATTACGCTGATTTGGTTTCACGCGGTTTTCCTGCGAAGAGACTTGTTTCTTACACGAGCGGAGGATCCGGCGACCAACTCAGGTTCTTCGTTACAAAAGACCAGCTAAGCTGGGAGATCGCAGCCGAATTCAGAGCATACGGTTGGGCAGACTACCGTCTTGGAGACACTTGTTTTCTGTTTTGGGGTTCGCCCATTGATTTGGGTAAGTACAAGAGTTTTCAAAAAAGATTTTCGATGAAACTTGAACGTGTTTTAATTATTGACACTTTTACGTTGACGAAAGAGGCTTTGAATAGGCAAGCCGCTCTGCTCGTTAGCCACAATCCACACGTTGTGAGAGGCTATGCTTCATCTGTTTATTTGATGGCCAAACATTTGATTGAGATTGGATTAAATTCTGTTCGTCCGAAAACTGTTATTACAACGGCTGAGTCTTTGTCAGGTTCGATGAGGGCGACTATCGAAGAAGCTTTTGGTTGCCAGGTTTTTGATTATTATGGCAGTCGAGAAGTAGGGGGTTTAGCTGCTGAATGCCCTGAGCATTCAGGATACCATATCTCCGCCGAAAACGTGGCAATGGAGTTCGTCAAGGACGGAGAGCGCGTTTCCCCGGGAGAGAAGGGCATGGTTTTGCTGACGAGTCTTCGCAATTTTGGGATGCCCTTAATCCGTTATCAAATAGGGGATGTTGGTATTCTTTCTGACGATGTTTGCAGTTGTGGACGGGGACTGCCTTTGATGCGTCAAATCCAAGGGCGCGTGTCTGATTTTGTGGCTATTTATAATGATCAATTGAAACAAATTGTTCCAGTGGGTCCAATTTACATAATTCTTAACAATGCAATGATACATGTGCCTTTGCGGAGTGTACGTCTATTTCAAGAGAGTCTCAATAAATTTGTGGTGAAGGCAGTTAAGGATGAGAATTTTTCAGATAAAGATACTGACAAGCTGATTGAGTATATGCGTTCATACTTAGGGTCAAACGTTGAGGTTACAGTTGAATTTGCGGATTTTTTGCCGCCGGCGCCTAGTGGGAAGCGTCCTGCTTGCATTTCACGAATAAATCCGTTTGAACAATAATTCTTTGAGTAATGGTCTTGGAGGCTTTGTCTTGAATAAAACGAAATTGAATGAGTTTTACGTGTTGATGGAGGGTCGTTATGGGTTTATATAGTGCGGTCATGAGGAATGTTACGCTTCCGCTTTACGATTTGGCAAGAGACACTTCTCGATTTCAGTTTGGCCGTGTATTGAACAAAACTCAGTGGTTGCCGCGCAAGGATATTAAAAAACTGCAGAATCAAAATCTACGACTTTTGATTAGGCACGCTTACGACACGGTCCCCTATTATAACCGCATAATGAAGCAAAAAGGTGTCTTCCCTGATGATGTTAGGTGTGTTGAGGATTTGATGAAGCTTCCTGTTTTAACTAAGGAGGATGTTCGGGAGAATTCCGCTGATTTGGTTTCGCGTGGTTTCCCTGCGAAGGATCTTGTTTCTTATACGAGTGGGGGTTCTGGTGATCAGCTTAGGTTTTTTGTTACGAAAGATCAGCTGAGTTGGGAGATCGCAGCCGAATTCAGAGCATACGGTTGGGCAGACTATAAGCTGGGTGATAAGTGCTTTATGTTTTGGGCTTCACCAATCGATCTTTCCAAGTATAAGACCGTTCAAAGACGGGTCACCTCAAAACTTGAACGCGTATTTGTTGTTGACACGTATATTATATCTAATCAAGTCTTGGCAAAATTTGCTTCCTTGTTGCGTGCGAGACATCCCAAAATCATTAAAGGATACACTTCTTCAATCTATTTGATGGCTAAGTACTTGGTTGACAACGGTATAGATTGTGTCCGACCAAAAGCGGTGATAACTACTGCTGAGACGCTGTTTGGTTCGATGAGGGCGACTATCGAAGAAGCTTTTGGTTGCCAGGTTTTTGATTATTATGGCAGTCGAGAAGTAGGGGGTTTAGCTGCTGAATGCCCTGAGCATTCAGGATACCATATCTCCGCCGAAAACGTGGCAATGGAATTTGTTAAGGACGGGCAGCAGGTTGCAGCGAACGAGAAGGGGGTAGTTCTCGTGACGAGTCTGCGTAACTATGGTATGCCTTTGATTCGCTATAGATTAGGGGACGTGGGGTCCCCTTCCGACAAGGTTTGTGAATGTGGTCGGGGACTGCCTATGGTTAACACGATTGAGGGGCGAATTTCAGATTTCATGGCGGTTTACGATAAAAAACTAGGACGAGTTGTTCCGGTGGGTCCGATCTATCCATTGATTATATATGGTTTGATGAAAGTGCCTCTTCGGAGTGTTCGTGTCGTGCAAAATACGGTAAATAAGCTCGAAATAAAGGCGGTGAAGAGTCCAGGATATTCACAGGAACACACAGACTATTTGATTAACCAAATGCATAGCGCCTTGGGAGAAGATGTTCAGATTGAATTTGAATTCTTAGATTCTCTCCCGCCGTTACCTAGTGGAAAACGGTCGACTTTTGTTTCAAAAGTGAACGCTTTTTAGTGGCGATTCGTGTTTCTGATGAAATAATAAAGTTTTGGTTTGAAGTGAAGTGGAAGAAATGATTAATGAAAGCAAAGAGACTTTTCGAGTTGCAGTGGTTGGATTAGGTAAAATGGGCTTGTTACACGCAAGCATTTTGAACGTGATTGAAAACGTTGAAGTTGTTGGTTTGTGTGAAAAAAGTTCAATTATCCGCAGGCTCGTAAAGAAACTACTTAAAGACGTGAAAATAGTTGATGATGTAGTCGAATTGGTAGATCTTGACTTGGATGCGATTTTTGTTACGACACCAATTCCGACTCACTTCATCATAGGCAAGACTATCTACACAGAAAACATTGCACCAAACTTTTTTGTTGAAAAAACACTTGCGGCGAATTACTCTCAAGCTCAAGAACTCTGCGAACTTGCGGGTCGTTCAAAAGGTGTGAACATGGTAGGTTACATGAAAAGATTTTCCGTAACCTTCAACAAAGCTAAGGAGGTATTATCTCAAAAACTCATAGGTGAACTTTCTTCGTTTAAAGCCTATGCTTATTCTTCAGATTTTGCTGAAATCGACAAAAATTCCAAAGTTTCAGGATCTAGAGGAGGTGTGCTAATGGATCTAGGATCTCATGTCGCCGATTTAGCGCTTTGGTATTTTGGGAACTTGGAAGTTAAAATGGCTAATTTACTTTCGATCACCAATTCTGGTTCAGAAGATGAAGCAAAAGTTGACGTCGTCAGTAATGGTGGCGTGGAAGGCAGCTTTGATATATCATGGTGTAAAAGGGCATACCGGATGCCGGAGTTTGGATTTAGAATTGTGGGCAGAGTAGGCGAATTGACTGTGAATGATGATGAAGTTGAACTAAAACGTGGTGGGAAAACCACCAAATGGTACCGGCATGACCTTAATGATCATGTGGGTTTCCTCGTAGGCGGACCTGAATATTTCCGCGAAGATGAAAATTTCATCAAGTCAGTGTTGACAAACCAGCATGTTAATTGTGACTTTTGCGAGGCTTCAAAAGTGGATAGTTTTCTCGAGAGAATCAAGACGAAGGCTGAGTGATAATGGCAAAGAAAAAGTCAATGAAGTTTTTGGTTGGAGATAACCCTTTTCATGGCATAAGTCACCTTACCCAAGAGCGCAGCAGGAAAAGAACTGCATCAGTAGGACAAAGCGAGTATGCTGCTGGCTTAGTCACGACTGCGCTTGAAAACGGAGCGGAAGGATTCATGTTTTCAGTTAGTGAAACCACTCTTTCTATACTCAAAGAGATCAGAAAAACAAGAAAATATGAAAATCTCGAATTGTATGCTATTGTACCTTATGCCTACGAGTATGTTAGGTTGGCAACAAAAGTAGGTGGAATACCTGGTCTAGCCAAGCATATGACTGCACAAGTTCTTCGTTCTATGAATCTGAGGGCAATCGGCAACGGCATAAAAGGAGTAATCACTATGGACCCGCAAGCTTTTATGAGAACTTATGTCCTGCATGAGATTTCAAGAATCAGATCTGCAGCTGGCAACAACACGAATCTTGTTTCCGTCATCTTACATGAGATAATCACAGAAATGGCGCTTGCTTTTGATTTAGATTGGTTTTTCAAATCATACATAGAATTTCTCCAAAAACGTGGAGTTAAACCTGGTTTCGAAACCAGAAACTTTGCCCTACTGGTGAACAAATTCAGAGAGTGGGACATAGATTTTGGAGAAGTGAGCATTACTTCCGCGTTCAATAAAATCGGGTTCCAAATGAATCCTTCAAAGGCTGATTGTGAAGAAGCCTTGAAAAAGGTCAATGGAGCAGACATAATCGCTATGAGCATTCTAGCCTCGGGCTACTTGAAACCTCCAGAAGCAATTGATTACATCAAAACCTTACCAAATGTAACTGGTATCGTGGTTGGCGTATCGAAAGAACGACATGCAAAAGAAACTTTCCGTCTGCTGCATGATCGCATCGAAGCTTCGAAACAAGTAGTTTCTGATCTTTGAAAAATGCGAGATGAAACTCATGTTATTGATTGCCATATTTGTAGCACTGTTAGCGTCGTTAGCCCTCCCTCCGATAACCTATTATTTATGGATGAAAAAAAAGGAGACTTCTGTTTGGGGTTTGACAAGGCATGAAGAATACCGACCGAAAGTTTCTCTGGTTGTTGCCACCTATAACGAGCAAGCAGTTATTCGGCGCAAGCTCGAAAACATTCAAACTTTAGATTATCCTGAGGACAAACTACAAGTCTTGGTTGTTGACAGCAACTCAACGGATGGAACTCTGGACGAGTGTAGAGCTTACTTAAATGATGAACAGTTTCGTTTTCCGATTCAGTTGATTTCTGAAAAGGAACGGCTGGGAAAGTCGCATGCTCTTAACACCGCATTAGACCACGCAGAAGGAGAGATAATAGCAACCTCAGATGCGGATTCTTTCTGGGATAAAGACGCCTTAATTAAGGCGGTACCTTTTTTTGGCGACCCATCTGTTGGTGCTGTTACTGGTCGCGAGAAACTGCTTAATCTACAAAAGTCTGTGCATACAATGTCTGAAGGAATTTACAGGAATTTCTATTATACTCTAAGACTTGGCGAAAGTAAAATTCACTCCACCCTGATTTTTCAGGGAGAATTATCTCTTTATCGGCGAAGCGCTTTCGACATGTTTGAAGACAGACCGGGGTATTCGGATGACACAGGCACAGTCATAAGTATGGTTTCAGATGGCTACAGGTGCATATTTGTTCCCGATGCAACCTTTCACGATACGGCAGCGTATTCATTATCTGGAAAGCTTATGCTTAAATCAAGGAGAGCTCAGCATCTTATAGCTGGCATTATCCAATCAGTCCGATTCAAGTTAAGTGGAAAACTTCGGTTGCCTTGGTCGATTGTTTTCTTCAATTTTTATCTTCACGTTTTATCTCCATTGATTGCTTTGTCGGCACTTTTTGTTGCGGTCGCAGTATTAGCATTTTATTTCCAAACTCTCTGGTTTGTTCCCTTAGTGTTCCTTGCGGCGCTTCTTTTCAAAAAGATAAGACTTTTTGCCGTTTCATATCTAACTAGCAACATTGCATTAATGATAGGGTTGGCTCAGCATCTTTCAAAACGGCGATCTATGTCTTGGCGGAAGATCGAAGAAATGCGAGCAGAATGAACAGACTGAATAATCTCTGTAGTTCTCATAGGTGATCTTTTCGATTGAAAATACTTCATGTTTGTCCCAAATATGCTCCAAATATAGGTGGCGTGGAGGAACATGTCAGAAACATCTGTGAGAGATTGATCAAAGACCATGATGTTGAAGTTTACACTACAGACCCATCGGGCAGATTAGCCAAATATGAAACGGTAAACAACGTTAAGGTAACACGGTTTCCTTCTTGGGCTCCAAGTGAGGCTTACTATTTTTCATCGAAACTAAAAAATCAGTTGAAAATCTCTTCGTCGCAGTTTGACATTGTGCATGCTCATAACTATGCCGCATTTCCCGCTCTTTACGCCGCACAAACAAAGGCTGAAAACAATTTCTTTTTCACTCCTCATTATCACGGTACCGGTCATACAATTCTTCGGTCTCTGCTTCACAAACCTTACAAAATCTGGGGCAAGACAATTTTTGAAAAAGCAGAAAAAGTGATATGTGTTTCACAATTTGAAATGGATTTGGTTGCCCGAGATTTTGAAAACGTAGAAGATAAGATGGTTTTGGTTCCTAATGGGTTAAACATGGAAGAATTCATGAACCTTGAAAAAAGAAAGGAGGAAAACAGGCACATTTTGTCCGTCTGTAGGCTCGAAAAGTATAAAGGTTTACAATATGTAATTGAGGCTTTGCAAAAGTTGCCTAAGGACACACTTTTGGATGTCGTTGGGAGAGGTCCATATAGGCAAGCCCTTGTCGACATCGCTAAAAAGCTGAATGTTTTTGAAAGAGTCCGTTTCTACGATTTTCTTCCTCGAACCCAACTTCTGCAGAAGTACGTTGATGCGGACGTTTTTGTCTTGCTTTCCGAGCATGAAGCTTATGGTATCAGTGTTGCGGAAGCGTTGTGTGCTGGAACTCCTTGCGTTGTTGCCAATAAATCTGCCTTAACTGAATGGGTTGACAATGAGCGATGTTTTGGAATTGATTATCCCATTCAGATTGACAGACTGGCTAAGCTAATAATGAGAATTATGGACTCAAAAATTAGCGTAAACGGGGCAGGGCTATGGAGTTGGAAGGACGTTGTGTTGAAACTCGTTGCTCTGTATGAAAATTTGGTAGCGTAAGTTTTGTTGCTTGTTAAGTTTTCAGTTTTTGGTTGTGGTTTACGTTTTACTATTCGGCTCATTTTTGATTTTATTGCTTTGCCGCATTAAAATGTTCGATTTTCGCGTTCTAATAGGCAACGTTTAAAGCTTGCTTCGAAAGTCCAGCCTCTATGGAAATTGTTCTAACGCGAAGAGAATACATAACTACGCTCGACGGCGTCAATAGATTTGTTTTTAATTTAGCGGATGGCTTGAAAGAGCTCGGTCATCAAGTGCGTGTTGTTTCCTATTCTTTTTGTCACGTTAGCAGGTCCATGCTTGTTCCCTATTTAAGGAAATCTTTTGATTTGGAGAGTGACCTCCAAGTAGTTACGCTTTCCAAGAAGAATGAGCGTGAAGTTTTTCCCAAGATCGCATTTTCTTGGTGTCAAAAGGGAAGTGAATTAATTAATGATCTTGGTTCTGACGCCGTCATTCTGAATGGCGTAGTCCCTTTAAGAACTAAAACTACTAGAATAGCAGTCAATCATGGCGTATTCACTGGAAGTTTTCCGAGTATAAATCAGGTTAAAAAACGTGTTTACTTGGAGCTGGTGAAACGTCTTTATCGCCAGGTTGATGTTCCTGTCTGCGTTAGCTCGCGCCTGAGCGCTGAACTTAAACGGTTAATGGGCATTGATTTCAGGGTTGTTCCTTTACCTTTGAAGCTGCATTTATTCTCAGCGAATCCTTTGGAAAAACGTGAACCATTCGTGCTACACATAGGAACTCGCCCATTCAAAAACGTTGAGATATCAATTCGTAGCATTAGAAGGCTTTTACAAAAATATGGTTTACACGTGAAGCTTTTCGTTGTAGGTTCGAGAAATGCTCACTGTGAAGATCTTATGAAAAAATACAAAGACATGGTGCCTGAGAATCTTGAATGGGCTTTTGATGTGCCAAGTTCAACCGTGAGAGATCTTTTGTCACATGCAATGGCATTGGTTGTTCCTTCTAGGTATGAAGCCGTATCTTATGTGGTCTTGGAAGCTTTTGCGAGTGGTTTGCCGGTTGTGGTTTCTAGTGCGGTGCCAAGAGAAGTTGTGGTAGATAGATGCAACGGATTTAGGTTGAAAAGTTTAGACCCAGATCTGTATGCGCAAAAGTTGGCTATTTTGTTCAATCAAGCCAGTGCATGGCGAGAGATGAGCAAAAATGCCTTGAAAAGCTCAGAAAAATATTCCCATTTCAAGATAGCCGAAACCTATCAAAATATAATCGAAAGTTCTTTAAGAAGATAACTTGGGGTTTTTAGAGGTAAGAAAAAGGATGCGGATTCTCTTCCTTGCCGAGTTATTCTATCCTCATGGCAGCGGTGCTGAGCTTGCCACTTATCTTTATGGTCGTCTTCTGTCTAAAGAGGACATTGATGTCATCGTCTTAACAAATAGATTTCCTGGCGACCCATCTTATTCTAAAGAAGGCGCGATGCAGGTATATCGTTTGCCAATGTTTGAAACTGCTGGATCCTTGAAATACTCAGTTTTAAAGCGTTTAGATGTACTCGCGTCTTCTTTATTCAATAAATTGCTTAGCTGGGCGGATGTTGTCTACTTTCCGCGTTTCTGGTTCACGGCTATAGCATGGGCAAAAGCTCACGGCAAACCTGTTGTTGTCCACATGCACGACTACATTTCTGTATGTTCTTTGTCTAGTCTCTATAATGAGACAGAGTCAAGGGTCTGCGCCAAAAAAGGGACATTATGTTCTCCTAAATGCGTATTCTCCTTTGAAAAAGCACATGGCCGAAGTATCAGTCAAACAGTTGGTTCTATGTTTCTAAACTCGACTGTGGGTCGTTATCTTCCAAAGCTCATGACGCTGGCCGATGTTGTGATCTGTGTTTCTTCCAAGCAGAAAGAGTTGATAGTGGAAAGAGCATCGCTTTTTCGCGGCAAGACGCACGTCGTCTATAATCCTTATCCAGATTATTCGGATCTTGAAATTAACGGTGATGATTTTGGTTATTTTGGAGGCCCAGACGTTTTGAAAGGTTTCGGGGTTTTGTATAAGGCGGTCAGTAAGATTAATGGCGATAAGCCCAAGGTACATTGTACGAAGTTTAGAAGTTCTAGCCAAGAATTTGAACGGCAAATTAGTGATGTGGGTTTTTCTTTGTACAAATGGTTGGAAATACCAGAACTGGAACAGTTGTATCGCAAACTAAAGTCGATTATAGTGCCGTCCATTTGGAATGAACCTTGGCCTTACGTTGTTGTTGAAGCGCTGATTCGTGGAAGATTCGTGATCGCGTCAAGAATTGGTGGAATGCCCGAGCAGCTAGAGGGCTGTAAAGGTGCAATTCTTTGCGACCCAGGTGATTCTGAAATGTTGGCTAAATCAATCCAGTATGTCCAAGGCTTAACTATGGATGAAATAGTTGATTTAGGCTATCAGAATAAGGAGAGCTTTCTACGTAGGTTCAATAATGATTCTAGCATCAAAAAATTCATAAAGTTGTGTGAGAACTTGACCTGACATCTTGTATCGGAGTGAACTGTAATGGATCAAATTAGTTTAGTTGTTGTAGGTTGTGGTTACGTAGCGGATGGGCATCTTCAAGCTTGGAAGAAGGTTCCTGAGGCCAGAATTGTAGGGGTTTGTGATCTGAACGAAGGGTTGGCTCAACAAACTGCCAAGAAGTGGGGCATCCCCAACTACTATAAAACTTTGGGAGAGGCTCTTGAAAGAGGTGATATAAATCTAGTTGATATCGCCACGCCCCCGCAGGTTCATGCGCCTTTAGCAGTAGAGGCTATGAAAGCCGGAGTTAACGTTTTAATTGAGAAACCGATGACCATGACGGTGAGTGATTCCCAGAAAATCGTTGATACCCAGAAGGCAACTGGAGTGAAGGCGGCGGTACTCCATAACTGGCTGTTCGATCAACCAGTGGTTTTTGCAAGGTCATTCGTAAAAGGAGGCTACCTAGGTAAAGTGTTTAACGCATCCGTCGAGGCGCTTAACACAAATCAGGATTCGATGGCTGCAAATGAACATCATTGGTCTCACAAGTTTCCCGGAGGAAGATTCAGTGAAATGCTTGCCCATCCGATTTATTTACTCCGAGAGTTTTTGGGCACCGACCTTGAGGTTGAAGACGTTGAGGTTTCCAAATGGGGTGATTATTCTTGGATGAAATCTGACGAGTTAGTGGCCACTTTCAGTGCTGGCAACAAACTTGGAAGGGCTTACGCATCTTTTAATTCTTCGCGCGAAGCAATTTTCGTTAACCTTTATGGTTCAGAGGGAATACTGAAATTGGATATAATAAACTCTACAGTTAACATTCTTCCAAGAAGAGTGACTAGTAGATTTAGCAGGGGTTTTGATTCCCTCAGGCAGGCGGGTCAACTTGTGAAATGGACCGCCAAAAGCGTGGGCGAAATCGTTTTCAAGCGGTGGCAAACAGGGCATGATTTTTATATCAAACAGTTTGCTGAATACCTTTTAAAGGGAGGAAAACCGCCCGTCAAACTTGAAGAAGGATTAGCTGTAATTCAAACCCTTGATGACATGTGTAAAATAATTGTGTCAAAAGAGGCGAAAAACTAAGTTAAAGCTCTTTTTGCTTCTTTCTTCTTTTGCTCAATCTTAGAACGCTATTTTTAGTTTCTTTTAGATTTCATTAGTGAATCTGAAAGTTATTTTCGGACGCAGAGGCCTTTTTTGTTGGGTTTCTTCTCTTTTTGCTGATGGAGTTTAAGGTCTAGAAAAAATTTTTACATAAAGCTATATGTCTTTGAATGAAAAATTAGGTTTTAGAAAATCGCGGATGAATGCAAATGACAAACGCTGTTTCGCCTCGTCAATATTACCTTGTTGCGGCTTGTTTCTTAGCTTTTTCTGTTGTGGTCTTGTTTTCGATGGGTATGACACAAATTGCACCCGTTGGAGATTTGACTCATTACGATGCTGCTGTTTTCAATCTGATATACTATGTTCCCGTAAGCATGTGGGTCGGGATTTTTGGTCTCTGCGGTTTGTTTATCTATCTTTTCAGGCGTCCTAAGAGTGTTTCACCTGTTTTTGCGAATGCTTTGATGCTTTTGATCATGTTTATTGTACTTGCTACCTTTTTTGGTCTACCACATTTGGTGGAGCCTAATCCACGGTTTGTGGATAGCTGGGTTCACGGAAAAGTTGCGAAGGACATATTTGAACGTGGGATAATAGCTCCTGAAAGAGACCTCCTCTATTTGACTTATCCTTCTTCCTTTACGTTTCTCGCTATGCTTTCAAGTGTTTCTGGTGTGGAACTGACTGTTCTGATGCGGTTTTTGCCAATTGGATTAGTTTTGATGTTCTTTATGTTTTTGACAGTTTTATTCAACAAATTCCTTAATGACTTACGGTTATCGATCACAGGAGTTTTCGTTTTTGGTCTCTCGACTTTTTACTTTGCTTTTCATTTCTCGCCTGAAATCTTTGGTTGGTTATTCTTTATCTTGCTTTTCACTTTCTTGGCCAAAGGTATCAGTCAGTATAGAGCAGGCAGGTATGTTTCTAAATCAGACACTTTGATAGTTATGTTCCTTATTGTTGCCATAGCTTTGACTCATCCTGTTACGCAATTCACGGTTCTTCTTCTTTTGATAACGTTGTTACTTTTTGGGGCTTTAACTAGGAAAATCAGATATGTGAGTTCTAACTTGGTGTTGTTTGCCACAATAGTTTTTGTTGGTTGGGCGATGTATTTTGGTTATATATATTTTGACGTTGTTATTCAGGGATTTGAATCAGCTTTTGAAAGGATAATTGGTAATCTTTCGTCTTCTATAGCAGCTCGGGCTATTGCAGAATCTTCGCCGGCGGCTGTCGCGGATCTTTTACTGTACAGGCGGATTTTGTATGCTCTAATTCCTCTAACAGGGTTTTTTGGTGGAATTTTGTATTTCCGAAAGAACCGGTCTGGTTTCAATTTCTTGTCAAGTCTTCTTGCTATAAGTGCCTTTATGTTGCCTTTGACGTTTTTTGGTATTCTTCCGTTGGAGCGTCCGATCAAACTTGCTTTTCTGCCCTTATCAATCTTCGCCGCCTTGTTTATAGGCCATAGAAAGAAATTCGGAGTTATTCTTTTGGCGTTCTTACTGTTCACTATTCCAGTTAATTTTGCAGCAGTTTATTGGGGCGAAACCTCAACTATGACCCATGATTGGGAAGTGAACTCAGCTATGTTTGTGAGCGATAATTTTCACGGTGTTCTACTTGGAGAATTCAAGACAACTAGCATTATGGATTATTATGGGAATTTCAGCGCGATATTTGATGACTATTCACTTTATGGACAACGACCAAACATATTTAATGTCACTTTTATAGAGCTGAACCATGTAGAAGTCGTTTATATAAGTCAATTGACTCTGGAAAGAGCTGAATTACTTGGCATAGATGTTGATCTGAATTCTTTCATGAATTCTACAGAGTTTTCTTGTGTGCATTCAAACGGGTACTCATATGTATTTTTCAGGGAAGACAACGCTACAACTTCGCTATTGCCATAGGTTTTGTCCGAGTTTGCTTGACTGGTTCTCCCAAAGTGTGTAGTTATTCTTATCGTGTTTGCAACAGAATAACAGCGTAACCATTGATGACCAAGGCACTGTTGGCATCCACTTGCGAAGTTTGTATGCTCGGTGTTATGTATGGAACGTTGTCGTCTATCTTAAACAGGTTTTGTTGTCCGGTTAAACCCTGCACGGTTAATATTCGGGTTTCGTCTATTTTACTTATTATTAACGTGTTTTGGGTGTTCTCATGAATCCAGGATAGAATTCGTACGTCACTTGAGGAGCTGCTCGTCTCCACTAGTGTGTCTCCAACTGCCAAATTATGCCCTATCAGATATTGAACGTAGTATGGATACCATGGTTGGTTATCGTCTTGGTTTATCATGCCAAAACCGAAACCTCCAGTTGCTTTGTTTTCCACTTCCCAAGATCTGCTGCTGGAGAACGAGTAGTAGATGTTGTATTGGACATTCTCTAGGATTTCCATTCTCAGCGCGAGTGCCAAATGTACCGATCCCAGAACTTGTTGAAGTCTTGGGTCGGTTCCCTGACTGCAAAATGCAGCCCAGTTAAATTCCGAAGAGATCGCGGGTAGGTTGCTGCCCCACAGCTGGCGCGCGTCGTTTACTCCGTAGTAGTAGCTGTCAGAGATGAAATAGCGGCTTTCTGCCCTTGATAATGGCGTGCCGTCGGCCATAGATAGGTTGTCGCAGTCATACTTGTGGAAACTTAAAAAATCTAGTTTTCCTCCGTTTGCCTTCCAGAAATCCAGAAATCTCCGGTGCAAAGATGCATCGTTTCCTACAAGTATTTGGTCGTTTTCTGCGTGCATTTCATCATAACACTCGTTGAAAAATGACAGGAAGTTTTGTGCTCTGTTTTGGTTCCAGTTCCAGTTTGGGTAGAAATAGTACCAGGCCTCGTTCATGACTTCGTAATATTTCACGGGCAGCCCAACCTGCTCGAAGTGTCTCACCCACTCCCGGCAGTAGGCTGCAAAGGCATCTGGATAAGGCAAGCCAGTTGCTGGGTTAGTATCCATTCCTGGTGGAATTAAGATTGAGCTGGAGTCGATAAATCCTGCAGTTATCAAAGGTTGAGCTCCAGTATCAAATATACTTTCGATTAAAGAGTCGACTCCTTGCCAGTTGAATGTGCCTGTGTTTGTTGCATCGTTCCATGAATTGCATGGTTCTAATTCATGTGTAAACACGCGGATCATTCGTGCATTCATGTCTATTCCTAATTGCTGAAGCGCAGACCGTGATAACCAAGTGCTTCTCTCATAATCGTGGTGAAGGTTGAAGCCTAAGGATAGGTTGTTTGTCCCTATGCTTGTCAAGTAGTTTACGGTTAATGTTATTGATGGGAAGTTGCTTATGTAGCCCGTTGAGGTGATTGGGTTTGTGGCGAATAAGGCGGCCCTTGTTTGTGGGCTCAGTGAAATTAGCATTATTGCAATTATTGTAAGTATGGCTGCTTTTTCAAGGTTTTTCGATTCGAACCCACCTTTTTGGTTTTTATGTTTAATTTTTTCAGCCGCTTAGTTGGATATTGAAACGTAAGACTTAATAAATGTTAGTCTAATCGCTTGTTTACGAGAATATGTTCAACAGAAAAACACATTTAGTCACGTTGTCTCAAGCATAGGCGTTTGAGATAGGTTACAAAGTCCATCTGACTTGAGTTTGCCCCTGCTAAACCAGTCAGTTTCCATTTTATAAAGCGGACATAATTTTTCTTGCTGCTCATTATTTGGTCACAGCATTTTTGCGGACAAACCGCC
>Ga0307445_10000965_pt1 | contig 16037 bp, 8 predicted proteins | sample SalMarSW160330MG_FD_202147 | JGI IMG/M metagenome (GOLD analysis project Ga0307445, IMG submission 202147) | Salt marsh sediment microbial communities from the Plum Island Ecosystem LTER, Massachusetts, United States - SW1603-30 | ecosystem: Environmental > Aquatic > Marine > Intertidal zone >...
TTGTTTTCAGTTTTTGCTTAGCAGCTTTTATTTGCATTTCAACAGTCCATCCGAAATTTCTATCCTGCATATTCAGCTTTACCAAAGAAGAATACTTAATCGCGCGGAAAGGACCGAGATCGGTATATTTATATTCCCAGAAAAACTGAATCAGAAATGAAGAAAGCCAGTTGCCAAATACTGCCTGAGGCAGCATTGCTCCCTTTTCTTTATTACCAATCATACGAGACCCAATTACAAGATCATAATCATCTTTTAAAATGGGCTCAACGACAAGATTCATTTCTTCTGGATAGTCGCTGTAATCACCATCAAGAAAAACAACAATATCAAAATTTTCATTTTTAATTTTCTCCATTGCCTTAAGACAAGCAGCACCATAACCTTTTTCTTCTTCGTTTACAACAGTAGCACCTGCTTTTTTTGCAACTTCAATTGTTTTGTCTGTTGAACCATTGTTCGCAACTATTACCTCGTCAACAAAATCTGGTATATCAGCTAAGACGTAAGGCAGGGATTCTTCTTCGTTAAATGCGGGGATTATAACAACGATTTGTTTGCCATCAATCATTCAGAAATAGCTCCGCCGCAACTGCTTCCCGATCCCGCAGTGCAGCCGAAACAGTGTGAATCAAAAATAATATCGCGCTCAACAAGCTTTTGAAAATCAAAATTAAAAACTGTCATTGGTTTATTTGTAAAGACCTGCATATCAAGCATCTGGTTAAAATCGCAGTCATAAATTTTACCGTCATAAGAAACACTTAAAAGAGAACGGCACATAACTCCTTCGGCAGCGGCAGGATTAAAAGCGTTAATTAATTTTTCCATGTAATCGTCATAAGTGCCCTGTCTTTCCAATTGTTCTTTAAAACGATGAATTGGCATATTAGTTATAGTATAAAGATTATTGAACCTGATTTGAAAATTCTTCCACAATTCTTTTTTAAAATCTTTTTCAAGGGATTCCTGAGAAGCAGGAAGAAATGCCCCAACTGGATTATAAACTAAATCGAGAATGAGATTGCCTTCTTCATTACCGTAACCAACTTCATTCAACATTCGCAACGAATCAACACTTTTTTGAAAAACACCTTTTCCTCTTTGCTTGTCTGTAAAATATTCCTGGTAATAAGGAAGTGATGAAATAACCTCAACTTCGTTCTCTGCATAAAATTTTGGTAAGTAAGATTTAGATTCACCCGTTACCGGATCGCCATCTATAATTACTGTTAAATTATGACGAACCATTACATGCGTGCCGAGCTTTTTTGCTTCAAGTACAAAATAATCGAAATAAGGATTTAGCTCTGGTGCACCACCGGTAATATCGAGCGTTTTAATTTTGTCATTGTCTTTCAAAATCTCAAGACATTTATCTACAGTTTCTTTATTCATCTGTTCCGTTCTTTTGGGAGATGCATCAACATGGCAATGCAGACAAGCCTGATTACACTTATGAGTAACATTCACCTGCAGCGTATCAATAGACAGCGGAGGTAAATCAATATTATGCTCTTTTAACTTTTTATTGAAATCATATTCGTTATCAGAGATTAAATGAAGTGCAGATTCTGACATTGGGTTCCTTTAATTTTAAATGTATGATTTTTACGCGCCGCTTTTTTCTAAATTATTTAACATTTGCACTCCGTGCACTAAAGTCATTCCCGCCGCCATTGAAGCTGCAACGTGAATCGCTTCGGTCATCTGATCGGGATTAGCTCCGGCTTCAAGACTAGCTGTAGTATAAGCATCTATGCAGTAGGGGCATTGTTTGTAATGAGAAATTGCAAGTGCAATTAATGCTTTCTCTCTTTTAGATAAGGCTCCATCTGTATTTGTCGCTTCTCCGTAGTAATCGAAAAATTTATCCATTAGCTCTTTCTTAAATTTTCCAACTTCTGCAAAGCGGTTGAGGTCTTTTGATTCGTAGTAGTTCATTTATTTTTCCTTTATTTTATTTCGTTGAGATTCCAGTCATATTTCTTATAAGAAATAGTCCACTCATTAATATTTTGTTTTATATCCTTCCGGACATCATCGGGAAGAAAATTAGAAATGTACGTTAGAATATTTTTATCAGATTTACCAAAGTCTTCACCAAACCATTCAAATATTTTAGAGATCTCTGCGTTTTTATTTTTTAAGTGAAAACTATTTCTCTTTTTGTCCCGAAGAAATTTGACAGTTTGTTCCTGAAGTTGCTTAGCCAGTTTATCTGCTTCATAAGCTTCGTTCCGTAATTCGGGACAACTGATTGATGCACAGACAATAGCAAAATGAATACGAGGTTCATTAAACTTTACTCGGAGAATTTTATGTTCAATTTCATTCAGAGAGTATTTCTTTTTGTTGATCGAAATAAAGTTTTCGTCCCAGACTGATTTTTCTCCAAACTTAATATCATTAATGCTTTTTACAGGATAATTGTCCAGGATAGCTTTTATCGTGAAAGCGTTATAGGTATTTATCCAGAATGCGAGTTCCTTTTTCTCTGAAAACTTGGATGGGTCTGTATTAGATAATTGATTTAAGTATGTTTCAAATTCCTGGTCTTGTGCCAATTCTCTATAATTGACCAATCCATTCGTCACATATTTCTGAAGAATATCCGTAAAAATGTTATGTGTTTGCCCATTAATAGTCACTACTCCCAAGAGCAAGAGTATCAACGCAACAAGATTAATAACTTTCATAAGTTAAATCCTATTTTTTCTTTTTAATGATCATTAAGATTTTGCTTTTTTAATAAACTTAAAATTTCGTTCTTAAGTTCCATGTTACCAGTCTGCAATAACCAGTTGTCCAATTCATTTTTTGTATCTATGTCTCGAAGCATTAGTAACTCTTTGATTTTAAAATTCAATGCGTTTGCTTTTTGGACTGTAGAACTAAAAACCGAATTGGAACTCCATTCAATGTCTTCAAATAAACCACTGTGGACTTTTTTCATCCCAAGGAGATAATATCCACCGTCGTAAGAAGGACCTATCACTAAATCGTTTTTGTCCAATGAATCAATCGCTTCTATAATAATTTCTTTCGATAAATCCGGGATATCTGTTCCAATAATTATTGCTTTTGGATTATTCTGACTCATCACAAAATCAAATGCATTAAACATTCTTTCGCCAAGATCATTCCCCTGCTGAAGAGCATATAAAAACTTATTATTTGTCCACTCAATTATTTTCTCTTTGTCCTTGTGTTCAGAATAAAAAATATATTTGGCAAAATTTTCAAGAGAGCTGATCCCACTGAAAATTCTTTCTGCGCATAGCTTATAAACATTACAGGCAAATTCATTGCTTGTTCCCCCGGCAAGTCTTGTTTTTACTTTTCCTGCTTCCGGATATCTAACAAAAACAATTAATGCGTTACCTGATTTATTATTTTCTGATACTTTTTTTTGATTTGTTGACAATTGAATTTTAACCCCTGTGAGAGTAATAATTTAATATCTATACTTCCTGGTAATTTGAAACTATAACCCGGATTTCCAATCCTTTTTGTTCAAAACTGGTAATGAAATATATTTATATAAAACATTTTCTGTATCAGTTTTAGGTAAAGTTCCAAAAGTTAAAACCTCAGTAGGACAGTTAACAACGCAAGCTGAGCATCTTACACATTCAACATCATTCATTGGAATTCCTTTATTCGCATAATTCATAACATCAATGCCCATATGACAAACCTTAGTACATATGTTGCAGGATATACATTTCTTTTTATCAGAAAAAATTCTGTAATGTGAAAAACGATTTACTATATGCATCCACGCAGCTAACGGACAACCAAAACGGCACCAGACTCTCCCGCTTAAAAAGAAATAAACACCCAAGCCTAAAACTCCAGCGAATATAACATCAATACCTATGTAATAAAATTTTTGGAAGAAATCGGCAGTGTAGGAAACATTCCTATTAATTAATGGTATGTTGATATTATATAGAATCGAAAGAAGCTTTAATGCTGTTATAATAAAAGCTATTAACAAAGCCCACTGTCCGAAGTTTTCCCATTTCTTTGCCCCGGGTCCATGGGGAGCGAGAGTTCTGTATTCATCACCGAGAGTTTCTGCAAGTGCACCGCAGGAACAAATCCATCCGCAGTAAGCCCCTTTGCCCCAGCGGTAAACAATGTAAGGAATAACTACAAACGTTTGTATTAAACTAAACACTAACCAGAAAGCTGTGATATTGCCACTGTATAGATTACTAAAGTTCAATGGCCAGGCTAAAATAAAACCGTAAGATCGCCAGTAGCTTTCATTGGGAAAAACCTGGGAAAGAATGAATCCATCTTTACCTCCCAAAGCACCTATTTTACCTAAAAGTGGAAAAACAAATTCGGGTAAAATAAATAGCGGAAGTGCCTGTATTAATATTAATGTCCATGTTTGATATTTAATATAACGTGTGGGTTTCATTTTCATCCTTCGCAAACCGAAGATGAGAATAGTTAGAGAATATAACCCTGTATACCAAAACGATTGCGATTTCCCCAGCAATTCAAGACCAAAGTATCTTCCGCCAAAAAAGATCACTATAAAAAAGATCGCCACAGAAATGAAGTAGAAATATTTAAATGTTTGCCAATTTGGTTTTATCTGAGGCAAGTAATCTTTAAAAAATTTATAAAGCAGATAAATGCCAAGTAGAACTGTTGCAGTAAAAGCAATATATGCAATACCAGCATTGATGTATTTGGTTACATTCCAAATTCTTGTTGAATCAGAGAACAAAGTTGAGATTATTATAGATGGCAGTGCCAAAAATTTAAACCAGAACTCTGAAGTAAACAATTTCGAAAATGCCGTTCCCCAGGAATCCAATTTACCAAAGAAAATTTCATAGAAATCAGCACTACTTTTACCGAAATACAAAACCCCGGTAAAAAGCAGTAGTAAAGCAAATTGTAATTTTGCAGTAAGAGAAAGTTCGCCCTCCATTTGAATTTTTGATCTCTTGAAAAAATCCAGAGGAAGCTCTTTGCCAATCATTGTAAAAACCATTGAGTTATCAATTACAACTTCGCTCTTGTCTTTCTTAATCAGAATGACTTTATCTTCTTGAATCTCTTTAACCTCGGTTTCCATCATTAGCTTAAGTTTACCACCGCTAACCAGTTTATTAAGCTTTTCAATATTGCCTTCTTTTGGACGAGAGAAGGTTGATTTACGATAAGATATAGTGGTTGATTTTGCATGTTCTGCTACAGCGATTGCCGTTTCCAAAGCCGTGTCACCACCGCCAACAATTAAAACATCGAATCCTTTTGCATCAACAGGATCAAATAATCTATTAAAAACTTTAGGAAGGTTTTCGCCCGGGACTTTAAGCATTCGTGAGTTGCCTGATTTTCCAATAGCAAGAATAACCCGAAGAGCTTTGTAGATTCGGTTCTTTGTAACAAGTTCAAAATGGCTGCCCATTTTATTAATAGTCTCGACCATTACACCTTCTTCTATAGGAAGGTTTTTATTTTTAATTTGAGAATAAAGTTCTTCCAACAAAGATTCTTTTGTTCCATCATTAATAATCAACTCTGCTTGCTGCTCGTAATCTAACGGCTCAGCATAGATAGGTTTGCCTTTAGGAAAGTTTATGATTGTGTTGTACTTCTGAGAAGATTCAAGGATTTTAAAATTGATATTCTGTTTCTGTGCCTCCAAACCCGCCGATATTCCTGCTGGACCAGCACCGACTATGATAACATCATAAATATCATTTTGTGTGTTTGATGACTTTAGCTTTTTAAATTCAACAGTGTTAAGTATGTGCCGAATAACTTTCTGTCCATTTTCAGCTGCGAGTTTTAGAAGTGGAATTCCTGTAAGATCTCCTGTAACAAAAATTCCTTTTACAGTTGTTTCCCCATTTTGATCAATTTTAGGATATGGCTCAACTTTACCTACCGGGGCATCTTTCTGCAGCCAGTTGAAATATTTCCTGAGAATGCTCATATGAAGAAATTTCGGAAATTTAAGGATTGTATATTCAGCAATAGTAAAAAACAAATAGCCGCTGGTTTTACCTGTGAATATATAGATAATAAGGAAAATAAGTCATCACAAATCTATATCAATAATAAATCGGAAATAGATAATAATAGTTATATTTGATTAATTTTTATAAAGCCAATACTAAACACCACTTACATTTGGGAACTTAGCTTAACCTTTTAATTTCTATTCACGTAATTTCAGTGTGAAAACAATTGACAGCAGCATCAAAGTTTTGCTAAAACATTCCTCAAAATTAAATTTTATTAACTTCAAACAATCCTTGTATCTTATTAACAAATAACATATTATGTATCTGCCCCGATTAAAATTTGTGTGTCATTTCAAAAAACATAAAGCGGGATTGTCAATCAAAATCTAATTTCGGGTGTTTTGGGGCAGTAATTTAAGTTTTGATTTTTTGTTTTTTGAATGCAGGGTAACCTCGGACCTAAATACTCCGCCCAATTACCATCCAATACGTTAAACATTATTATTCAATTAATTCTTTTAAGAAAGGATCACTTTATGCAAGTGACAAGAACCATTTTACTTTTCACTATAATAATTTCCTGCGGACTTTTTTTTACTTCTTTTGCTCAACAAATCAAAACTGAGCTTAAGGATTTATCAAAGGGAGCAGATGTTATCCTTACTGGGAAAGTCACCCAACAAACTTCCAGCTGGAATGAAAACAAAACCAGAATTTATACACACGCAACCATTCAGGTTGAAGAGTATTTAAAAGGTAATAATAATGGAAGCTCTGTAGTCGTTATTTATCCCGGAGGAGAAGTAGGCGATATTGGTGAACTCTACTCACATATGCCAAAGTTTAGAGACAAGGAAGAAGTATTAGTGTTTCTAAAAAAGGACGAGAAAAATGGCTCCTACAAAGTTTTTGATGGGGAGGACGGTAAAATAAGTGTAATCAACGATCCCAAGACCGGAGAAAAAATTACAACTTCAAACGTGCAGATTAATTCTATCAAAGCACAAATTATAAGTTTTGTAAACGAATAATAAATAATCATCTAGCCTGATTCAATGCAGAATAAATTAAACGAGTTTTAAATCTTACTAACAGAGGGTATAATGAAAAAAATTTTAAATGTTAACTTTCTTTTGGCACTATTTATAACCATCATAATTACGTGCAATAATATTTTTGCACAAAATAATAACAACTCTTATGTGTTTAATGGTACATCCAGCCAGCTCTATATCTTAGACGGACAACCTGTGAATGGCGATGCAAACCAAAGCGGGTTTGGCTACTTTAACAGTGATGCTACTAACAAGCAGATAACCGTTCAAGCCTGGGTATATTTAATTGGTGATACTCCTTCCGGTGTCGAAATTCCAATAGCGTATCGTACCGTAAACAATGGAAAAACATTCTCTTTGTACGTAAAAGATAACAAGGCATATTTTTCCGTTGGAAACAACAATACTTCAACAGTGAATACTAATCAGCTACCGTCTTTTCAATGGCTTGCTATCACAGGGACATACAATGGTAGCACTCTGAAAATATATTCGGGTGGTGATCTGGTGTCTTCTGCTTCTTTTAATATTACTACTGGCTATAGTGTTACAAATGGATCTACTGGTTTGTTTGTCGGAAAATCAAATGTTGGTGCTTTCAGTGGATTAATTGATGAAATCAGGATTTTCGACATTGCGTTGAGTGATAATAACATTAATAACTCCGGTGGAAACGGAAACCCTGCCGAGAACTTTCCACAATCACTCGCCCAGTATTTAAGAGGACGATGGTCTTTTACAGAATTTTCTTATTTCAATAGTATTAAATCACTCGAGGATCGATCGGACTACAATAATCATTTGAGAGTTCAAAACGTTGATCAAATTGTAAACAGTAAGCACCCACAATTGTTTGTGGTAAATTCAACTGGAGATGCCCCTGACTTAAATCCTGGTGATGGGGTCCCGGATGCTGGTAATGGAGTTGTAACATTAAGAGCTGCTATTCAAGAAGCAAATGCTCTTGAAGGTTACCAGACAATATTTTTTAATCTTCCAGGATCTTCGCCCTTTATAATAGAGCCGGGAACTGCCTTACCAAGCATCACCGAGCCAATTTATCTAAATGCAACTAGCCAGAGCGGCTATTCAGGTTCACCCTTGATTCAGGTGAATGGTCCATTTGGAGAATTAACCATTACCACGGGTGGAAGCACTGTGCGTGGACTTACGATAAACAATTCTTCGGGTTACAGTTTAACTCTTTCTTCGGCCGGTGGAAATATTATCGAATCAAATCAAATAGCCGGAATATTAATTAACTCCACAGCGAATAATATTAATGGTAACGTGATAACTGGTTCAATTGGAGATGGTATTTCTATTATTGCTGACGCCGGAAATAATCTGATTGGCAATTCTTTAAGTAATAACATATACGGAAATGCGGGTTACGGTATATCGATTTCCAATGCAAATAATAATCAAATATCTAATAATACTATTGGAACAAATAATGGTGGAGGTATCTCCTTAAACAACAGTACTGGTAATATATCATTGAATTCAATCAACCAAAACACTGGAAATGGTATATCTATCACAGGAGCTAGCGGTAATACTATTGTAGGAAATACAGTTACCGAAAATTCGGGTTTTGGTATTTCTGCAAATAGTAGTACGGGGAATCAATTCACCATCAATACAGTTGGAATGAATACCCTTGGTGGTATTTCTTTAACAAACAGTACTGCTAGTTTAACCGGGAATACAGTTACCGGTAATTTAGCTTTCGGTATTTCATTAAGCGCATCAAATAGTAATATTCTTTCTTCGAACACAGTCTCGGGTAATTCAAGTGATGGATTGATTATTAACGGCGATGATAATTCTTTAACTGATAATATAGTTACTAACAACACTGGTTTAGGAATATCTTTAACAGCGGGTACTAGCAATCAACTAACAAACAATACAGTTGAGACAAATAGTTTGGGTGGTATTTCGTTAATAGACAGTATGACAACCTTAACTGGAAATACAGTTACTGGTAATTTGGCCTACGGTATTTCTTTAAATACTTCAAATGGTAATACTCTATCTGGGAATACCGTTTCGGGCAATTCGGGCGATGGTTTGATTATAAATGGTAATGACAATACCCTAACTGAAAACTCCGTTACAAACAACACCGGTCTTGGAATAACCTTAACCGCTGGCGCTGGAAATCAATTAACAAATAATACTATCGGGACAAATACACTTGGTGGTATTTTTATTTCAAATAGTACGGCTGGCTTAACCGCAAATACAGTCAATGGAAACTTCGCTTTCGGAATTTCATTAAATGCTGTCGATGGCATCACACTTTCCGAAAATGAAATCTCTGGTAATTCAAGTCATGGTTTAGTAATTAATGGAAGCAATAATCAGATCGATAATAATTCAATTTTTAATAACGGGGCTTCTGGTGTTTTTGTTGCAACAGGAAACAATAATTCAATACTAAATAATTCAATTTATGATAACGCAACCCTGGGAATTGAATTAGCTGCCGGATCAAATGATTCACAACAATATCCAACACTCAACACACTTTACACCTGGCAGGATATGTCAGCTTTACCTGAAATAAAAGGTGGAAGTGCTATTCAAGGTATTCTAAATAGTGCTCCCGAACAAATATTTAAAATTCAGTTTTTTGCCAACTCTAGCATGAGCTATAGAGAGGGTAAACGTTACCTGGGAGAAAAAGTAGTAACTACTGATATTGCTGGTGAGGCCGAATTTCTTGCTAATATAAAAGATGCTGTTCTTAACGCTGGAGAAGTAGTAAGCGCTACTGCAACAAAAATTGATGTGGATAGTCTCCCACTAAGTACATCCGAGTTTTCAGAATCTATCGAAAGAGCAACTGATGAGGGTAACCATTATATAGCTAATACTACTCTAGCCGGAATACCTCTTCACTGGTTGGACGGAAAAGGCGACTATCAAATTTATGGACCGGTAGTAGCCGGCGAAGTACAGCCTCCTGCTGGTTTTGCTAATGCCGTTGACAGTGGGTTTAACACCTGGAGTAATCTGCAGCAATTAACATATACCAAAAGAGCTTTAAGCAGTACCAATATCGGGAAATGGGGTGGTAATGCGGATGGAATCAATAATATTGTCTGGTTCCCAACTACTAGCATGTGGGAAGATTCTACCGGAGCACCTACCAATGTGATTGCTGTAACAAGAGTTAGATATAATGCTTTAAATGGTGAAATAACAGATGTTGACCTCGCATTCAATGGTGAACCTGTATCACTTACAGGTTTGGGGCAATTTTATTGGGCAACTGATGGTTCTTCTGATAAGCTGGATGTTCAAAACGTTGCTACACATGAAATCGGGCATTATTCCGGACTGGCTGATCTTTATAACCCGGGTGATTTTAATTATACATTATTAATGAAGAATAATAATCAGTTTGCTACAATGTATGGTCGTATCAATAACGGAGAAACCAGCAAAAGCAGTCTTCAACCTGGTCCTGCCGATCCGGGATGGTTTCCGAATCAGTTAGATATAACAAAATCTGATATTGGCGGTATTAATTATATCTATAATAATTTAGGTGATGTATATTACGATATCGCATTAGTATTCGACGGTACGACTAACTTTACTTCGCCAGATGTTCTTAACGGATTAGTTCCTTCTCAAAATGCTGCTTTAGAATTAGTAACTAAACTAAGAATTGGTGATAGAATTGGTTGGGTGAACGGCACTAATCAAATATATCCTGTTGGAGATAACTTTAACCAGATATTATCCGATCTCAACCAATTGCAAGCAAATGAAACTGGTAATCTTGCTGAGCGAATAACAGCAGCTGAAGCCTTGTTAAATTCAGCACCAACTACAAACAAGAAAATAATTATTTTATTCAGTGCGGGTGAAATATCCCCGTTCTCATTAATTACAGAACTAAATGTTGATCCTAGCATAAAAATTTACACAATGGGATTTGAAGGCTTAAGCGATGGTCAGGATTTAATGAGTTGGCTGGCAAATAAAACAAGTGGTGAGTACTATAAGGTAGCTAGTTCTACTGATATACCGACTGCAGTAAATATTATTTGGCTGCGCCTGCTTGGTCTCGAAATATCTTATCTCTCTGATGAAATTAGCAGTGAATATTTTGGTGGTGGTTTACAGTGGCAGGGTGGGCTGCAGTGGCAAGGCGGACTTTCCTGGCAGGGAGGATTACAATGGCAGGGCGGACTCCAATGGCAGGGCGGACTCCAATGGCAGGGTGGACTGCAATGGCAAGGTGGACTGCAATGGCAGGGCGGACTGCAATGGCAGGGCGGAACACTTGACATGGGTCTTTCCTGGCAGGGAAGTGAATATTCTATTGCTCTACTACCACCGGGAATATTTGTAACTGATCCACCAAATCTTCCAGCCAGTGCAATAACTCAGGATAATTATCAATCATCAAATTATGATGTTGAATTTATTAATGGTAATGCTTCTTATGGCAAACCTTATAAATTTTTTAGGGTCAACAATCCCGGAATTGGTGCATGGACATATGCGGTTATAGAAAATACTCCCCCACCAACCGGTCAAACCGAACCAATTAGGGTGTATATGTCCAATCAAGCGGATTTGGTATTAGAATTTAAAACTGACGAAGAGCGCTATACTTTACAAGACGATCAAAATGGTAATCCAATACCTGTAACGGTGAACTTTGAAGCTAAACTATTTCAGGGCGGTGAAACCAGTGGACTTAGTGAACATACAAAAACAGTTGGTGAACCAGTTAATGATGCATGGGTCGCTATACTGGTAACTGCTCCTAATGGTGATAGTTCCCGGCAGGCTTTAACACCACTGGGGAATGGAGTTTATACATGCAGCCTTTCAACAACGTTGATTGGAAATTACGATGTTAAGGTAATTGCATCTGATAAAGTTTCAAATGGTAATTACAGGAATAGTCAGTATATCATGACAACAGAACATTCGTTTTATGTCTCCCCTTATGTGAACCCAACAGAATTAACTGGTAAGCTTTACATTCAGTATGCGCTTAATGAGTTACTCGCTATTAAAGCAGAATTTTGTCCAACTAACAACAATTGTAGTTGGGACAATAACACGAAACGAGATATAAATAATGCTATCTCTTATATTACTACGGCACTAACGTATTTTCAAGATGATAACCATTTGAAGACAAATAAGGGGTTAAACTTTTATGACAAAATAACCTCCTCAGTTAATTTAATTTACTCATATCTGAGCGAGCCTGATTTTGGCAGCGGTATTGATCTCTCATTGTATTATCTGATTGAAGGTTCATACAAATTAGCTGTTATTGTAAGAGATGAGGCAGAAGAACCCGGTGCTTGTCATGTTTCAAATTGTGAAGAGTTACTACAGAATACGAACAGAGAATTAGGAAAAGCAATAGATGAATCAAAGCAAGATCATTATGTTTATATATTAAACCACCTGACCAACGCCTGGAAATTTGCTATGAACGTAATGGGTGCTAACTTGAAGAAAGAAAGCGGTGAGGAAGATGTTCAACTTATACCAACAGAGTATGGTTTAGACCAGAATTATCCTAATCCGTTTAACCCAAGCACAACGATAAACTATCAGTTGCCTGAGAAAAATCATGTATCCTTAAAGGTTTATGATATATTGGGTAATTTGGTTTCTACTCTGGTTGATCAGGAAATGGAAGCGGGTTACTATAGTGTTAACTGGGATGCAAGCCGACTTGCAAGTGGTATATACATATATAGAGTTATCAGTGGTTCGTTCGTCTCAACTAAGAAAATGATATTGATGAAGTAAATCTTTAGCCCCCGATTTCAAACGGGATCGGGGGTTGTTTCTTTTTAAATTTAAATCTAATATTTTCAAATTTACTATTGCACAATTTCAAGTGCATATGTATTAAACAAATAATTTATCGTGTTACTGGATTTCAATTTATGATCAGGGTAGCTCTGTTCTGTATAATTTTATTCCCATTCTTCTTTTCAGAAATATTCTCACAGAGTCATATCTCATTTAACCATTTAACCGTAAAAGACGGATTATCCCAAAGTGCTGTCACCTGTATTTTTCAGGATAGTAAAGGATTTATGTGGTTCGGAACGCAGGATGGCTTGAACAGATATGACGGGTATAATTTTAAAGTGTTCAAGAATAATCCTTCTGATACTAAAAGTCTTAGTGATAATTTCATTTGGGCAATTTATGGAGACGAAAAAGGAACAATCTATATTGAAACCCACAATCGTATTTTCCAGAAATATGATCCGCGCACGGAATCATTCAGCCCTTTATCCAAAGACAGCATTGATGTTGCCAAATTAAAGTCAAGTCATTTTGGAGCCTTGCTGGAAGAACCTGGGATCCGATGGGTTGGTGGGCAGGGAGATACAACGGGATTGAGCAAAATCAATACTAAATCCGGTGAGACCATCCAGTATAAACATGATCCAAACGATCCTTCAAGTTTAAGTAGTGATAAAGTCTATTCCATCTTTAGAGATCGTTTAGGAAACTTGTGGGTGGGCACATTTAACGGTCTGGATAAACTTGATGAAAAAACGGGGAAGTTTACTCATTACAGACATGACCCGGATGATCCAAATTCCTTAAGTGATAACTATGTCTGGCCTATTTATGAAGATCCCAAAGGATTTTTATGGATAGGAACTTACCGGGGTGGACTTAATAAATTTGATTCTGCAAAAAAGACTTTTTCAAACTATATAAACATTGAAGGCGACCCAACAAGTATAAATGACAACTGTATCTTCTCGCTTTATGAAGACAAAGGGGGTGTAATTTGGATTGGGACACAAACTGGTGGTATAAATTATTTTCATCCGGCATCTAATGTAATTGAACATTATGTTAGTACGCCCGGTGCAAAAAATACATTGAGTGATAATTCTGTGCTTTCGATGTGTGTAGATAATACAGGGGATTACTGGATTGGAACAAATAAGGGAGGACTGGACAGGTTTGATTATAAAAGTGGGAAATTTAAAAATTTTTCTAACGTTTCTTCGAATTCAAATGGCCTGATTAGTAATTCTATTGAAACTTTATACGCAGACAGGTCGGGTGTTATTTGGATTGGTACTTTGAGTAGTGGCTTAGACGCATTTAACCCAAAGACCGGTATCTTTAAACATTATCAGAATAACCCATCGAATCCCAATTCTCTTTCTGATAATCGCATCTATTCAATCGATGAAGATAAAGATGGAATTATTTGGATTGGCACATATGCCGGCGGTCTAAACCGGCTTGACCCAAAAACAGATAAGATAACAAGATATCGACACGAAGAAAATGATAAGTCAACTATAAGCTCTGATAGGGTCTGGTCTATGGTTTTTGATCACCAGGGAAAACTTTGGCTTGGAACATTTGGCGGAGGTATTAACATATTTGACCCAAAAAGCGGAACTGCTATTCGACTTCAAAATAATCCTGATGATTCTACAAGCCTGGTTGATGATAATATTATAAGAGTCTTTAAGGACAGTAAAGAAAATATTTGGATTGGATCTACAAAAGGATTGAGCAGGTATATTAAGGAAACCAATCAATTTAAAAACTACCGTGAGAAAGATGGTTTGGCAAATGATTTCGTTTATGGAATACTGGAAGACAATAATGGATACCTCTGGTTAAGTACAAATAACGGACTTTCTAGATGTAATCCCGGCACTGAAACATTCAGAAATTTTTATTCCCAGGATGGATTGCAGGGAAATGAGTTCAATCAGAATGCCTTTGCAAAAGATTACAAAACGGGCCGCTTACTGTTCGGCGGTTCTAATGGATTTAATATTTTTAATCCTAACGATGTCAAAGAAAATATGTATGTACCGCCTATAGCTTTTACTAATTATTTCCGCTACAATACCGATAATGAAGAAGGCAAACCCATTATTGAAAAAGGTATTTCTGACAGGGACAGCCTTCTACTGACTTATAAAGATAATATTATAACACTTCAGTTTGCAGCACTTAGCTACTACAATAATTCTGAAAATCAATACAAGTACAAATTAGAAGGCTTCAACGAAAACTGGATCCAGCTTGCAAATAATCACTCGGTAACTTTCACAAACTTATCTCCGGGAGATTACAATCTTATCGTAACCGGCTCTAACAACGACGGCATATGGAACGATAGTGGAAAATCTTTATTTATTGAAGTAGCTCCGCCATGGTGGAGGACTAATATTGCATATGCCATTTATATTATTTCGTTTCTGAGTTTATTATATGGTGTAAGAAAGTTCGAAATTAACAGACGCGAACAAAAAACAAAACTCAAAGAAAATGAATTACGCTTGAAAGCTACCGAAGCAGAGAAGCATGCTATCCAAATAGAAAATGATCGCAAGACAAAAGAACTTGAAGAAGCCAGAGCACTTCAGCTTTCAATGCTACCGAAAGAGTTACCGAAACTTCCTAACCTTCAGATAGCCGCATTTATGAGAACAGCAACTGAGGTTGGTGGAGACTATTATGATTTTATTGTTCAGGAAAATGGTGCTTTAAACATCGCCTTTGGTGATGCAACCGGACACGGACTTCAGGCGGGAACTATGGTCACATTAATGAAGGGTTTTTTTACTTCTGATTCATCAAAACTAGGCCTTAAAGAATTTATGACCCATTGCAGCCGTGTTATTAAAGATATTAAGCTTGGCAGAATTCTGATGTCATTCAGTTATTTAAAGATTGAAAACAATAAACTTCAGATAACCAGTGCCGGGATGCCTCCGATTTATTACCATAATAAAGAGACCAATCAAGTAGAAGAAATAATAATTCAAGGAATGCCTTTAGGTGCTATGAGAAACGCATTGTATAATGTTATTGAAAAGGAATTAAAGAGTGGCGATACTATTTTATTGCTCACCGATGGTTTGCCCGAACAAATGAATCCCAATGAAGAAATGTTTGATTACTCTCGTGTTAAAATAAGTTT
>Ga0307445_10000967_pt1 | contig 16018 bp, 10 predicted proteins | sample SalMarSW160330MG_FD_202147 | JGI IMG/M metagenome (GOLD analysis project Ga0307445, IMG submission 202147) | Salt marsh sediment microbial communities from the Plum Island Ecosystem LTER, Massachusetts, United States - SW1603-30 | ecosystem: Environmental > Aquatic > Marine > Intertidal zone >...
GAGCCAGGATCCCTGATAAAAAATGGCCGGCAATAAAAAAAACAGTCTTAAAAATTACCAGGGAATAATTATATCACCTGAGATTATTCCTGTTTATCTTCCTGATATTATATGACAGATGTCTCCTGTATTTTGACGAATAGTATAACTTATTTTTTCCAAGATGCGAAAGATCACAGGATGAATCAACTCGCTTGCTTATCTGTCTTACTTTCCTGTCGGAAGCACAACCTGAACCGGTAAATAGAACGAGGAGAAAAACAAAAATGGATAATTTCAATAATCTGGTTAACATACTCCGGTTAGTTGATTTAACAGTAAAGATACAATTATTTAGAAACAGGAAAATACTTTTTAATGGTGAATTAATTGATATTCAATATTATTGTTTTCTGCTTTGATAGTGATTAATTCCTGATTCGCAGAAGTGACAATAATACATATCTTTACCTGATTATTGAATTGGACCTGATGGATAACAAGTCACATTTTTCAGGGAAGCAGATCTTTTATATTTTTCTGGTAGTCTGGGGTATCCTCAATCTGATTCAGACCTTTTTTACTCCCCTTCACAATGATGAGGCTTATTACTGGATGTTCTCAAGATACCCGGCATGGGGGTATTATGATCATCCGCCGATGATTGCCATGCTCATTGGTGCAGGCTATTCAATATTCTCAAACGAGCTTGGAGTAAGACTGTTTGTCGTTTTGAGCCAGATAGTAACGTTACTGATAGTATGGCAAATGACGGACAATGAAAAAAAACAGTCCCCGCGGAATGTGCTATTAATTGTACTCATCATTTCTGTGCTTCCTGTATTGAATATTTATGGGTTTCTTGCCACTCCCGATTCGCCACTGCTGCTTTTCACAGCACTGTTCCTGTTATTTTACAGGAGATTTCTGAAAGATGAAAACTGGTTAAATACACTGCTGCTGGGTATTATAATGGCCGGACTAATGTACAGTAAGTATCACGGGGCAATCATGCTGCTTCTTATTATTCTGTCAAACCTTAAACTGCTTAAGAATCCAAAATTCTATATTGCCTCACTGCTCGCCCTTTTATTGTTCCTGCCCCATATTTTCTGGCAGATAACAAATAACTTTCCATCTATCCAATACCATCTTACTGACAGGGTTTCCGGATTCAACCCTTCAAATATAGTGGAATACGTTCTTAACCAGCTTCTTATACACAATCCTTTATTACTGCCATTGTTTCTTTTTGTAATATATAAAACCAGGACCAATGATATTTTTGAGAAGGGATTAAAATATATCATAGCAGGATTTTTTATCTTTTTTCTTGCAGCAAGTTTCCGATATCATATTGAACCGCAGTGGACTGCACTTATAACAATTCCGATGCTGATCCTGGTACTTAATTCCGGTTATATATATAAAAAATATAAATATGTTAAAACAATTTTTTTTATACTGGTTCCGGTTTTCTTATTTACGCGATCAGCCCTGATGAGTGACTTCCTGCCAGTGTCATTTTTAAAGAAAGAATTCCACAGACACTGGGAATGGGCAGCAGAAATTAAAAATCTTGCCGAAAACCGGCCTGTTGTATTTACAAATTCTTACCAGGATCCTTCGGTGTATACTTTTTATACGGGACAATTTGCACATTCCCTCAACAATAAAGATTACCGGAAAACACAATATGACATCTGGCCTTTTGAGGAGCAGGTACACGGGAAAGAGGTATTATATGTTCCGCACTGGCTGAATGATTATTACAAGGAAAGGCTCTCTGTTCATGTTAAGCCGGATGGTGACACCATGTATTACAGGATTTATAAAGATTTCCAGTCGCTGCAGAAGGAATGTGTAATTCCCCTTCATGACTCCCGGTTATTCAGCAACACTGAAGAAGACAGTATCGACCTCAGGATATTCAATCCTTATCCCTATGCTCTGGACTTTAAACATCCGGAATTTCCGATTGTACTTCAGGCTGCTTTTTACAGTGAGGATGGTAATATAGAAATGAAAAGGAATCTTGATATTCAACCCCGGCTGGAGATTCTGCATCCGGGCGACACTATATCAGTCACAGGTATTTTCAGGATTGACGGCCTGCCCGAAGGGAAACACAGACTCGTTATATGCTCGGAAGCAGGTATCCTATATGATGTCTTCAGCAGCAGATTCATGGAAGTTACCGTTAGCCGCTGAATGTAATATAGTTATTAGCAAGAAAATTCCATATCATCGTAACTCCGATGGCAAAGAGTTTTGCTACATAAAACGGAAACTTCTTTTCGAACAGGTACAGGAACAGATTATTGATTCCAAGTCCGATAACAGAAATAATTACAAAACTGCCATATTGCATTAGAATCCGGGGATCACTGCTTTCAAATGTCCAGATGCGGTTAAGAAAATAGTTGGATGTTGCTGCGACGATAAAGCCTGTAGAACTAGCAATATACCGATGTATTCTTAGCTTTTCCTTGAGCAGCCAGGTTATTGAAAAATCAATAACCATGCCTGAAAATCCTACAATCCCAAACTTTAAAAACCTTAATAACATATATTCCCCTTAGTATCTCGGGAGGGTATAGCCGTTATAGTATTCGGGTGTTATCAGTTTGTTCGCTGTTCTTGATGTAAATAGCTGTTTGTCATTATCCCAGAAGACCTTTTCGCCCGTTCTGAAGGCAATATTTCCCATCTGGGCGACAAGTGCCACATTACGACCTATATCAATATCGGCATGAAGCTTCCCGGGGGTATTATCCTTAAGGCAATCGAGGAAATTTCTGACATGCAGGTCGAGTCCCGAACCTGTATTCTGTTGAAGGGGAACAGCCTCCATTCTCTGTTTTTCGGGGAATACTTCCCAACCGCTGCGGTCGAGAACAAGTGTACCGTTCTCGCCGGTATATGCCATGCCGTGAGGTCTTTTCCAGTTTCCAAGACCTATTCCGATAGTATGTTCCCAGATCATAGTAAAATTTGTAAAGTCATAAACAGCGGTCATTGTATCCGGAGTCACCATGTCATCATCAGGGAAGGCATATTTCCCTCCTATTGCCATTACTGATTCAGGAACTGATACATTCATTCCGTATAATATATAGTCTATCAGGTGAACGCCCCAGTCAGTCATCAAGCCGTTACCATATTCCCAGTACCAGCGCCAGGTAAAGTGAAATCTGTTCTTGTTGAATGGACGTAAAGGAGCCGGGCCAAGCCACCGTTTATAATCAACACCTTCAGGTACCGGTGAGTCAGGAACCTTTGGAACAGATCCTTTCCAGTCAACGAATGACCATGCTTTGCAGGTACGTATACGTCCGAGCTTACCCGTTCTGAGAAAATTGATAGCATCAACAAAATGAGGCTGGCTTCTTTGCCACTGTCCTACCTGGGCCATTTTGCCATGTTGTTTTACGGCTTTCTGCATAATGTTGATCTCGGCTATGGAATTACCTACAGGTTTTTCAATATAGACATGATTTCCGCTTTCAACAGCATCGCAGAATATCATGCAGTGCCAGTGATCGGGCGTTCCGATTATAACGATATCAATATCTTTATTCTCAAGCATTTTACGATAATCAATGTATAGCTTTGGCCCGGGACGCCCCATCTTTACTATATCATCTGTTCTTTTATTCAGAACATTGCGGTCCACATCGCATAATGCCACACATTCGGCTTCAGGATTTTTCAGGAATGACTCGAGATCACTCCATCCCATGCTGTTTCCGCCAACAAGCGCTACGTTTATCTTATCTGAAGGAGCCACACTCCTTTTGGTTTTAGCCAGTACGTCAAGAGGTATAACAGATCCTGCAGCCAGAACAGAAGCTGTTTTGATAAAATTTCGTCGGGTAGAAGTCATGATAATATTTGATTTTTAAAAAATAAGCCGAAAGGTAATATTAAATTGTATTCAGTTCAATTTTCAATTATTAAAAAATATTAAATTGTAGTAGAGACGCTGCATGCAGCGTCTCTACTACTGCATGCAGCGTCTCTACTTGTAATAATAATAAAAATATTTAAATTTATATTTTATTATCAATGATCCCCGATATCCAGAATCGCTGCATGAACATAATTATTAAGCCACCATTGAATTTATGTCTTATCTAACATATCTCTGACAATGAAAAAATTGAAGATCATTTTAACATTAGTTATCTGTGGATTTATTTTCACAGGAATTTATGCCCAGACCAATAATCCGGATGATCCTATTCCTCCGGATCCCGCTATCAGGATAGGGAAACTTGATAACGGTCTCACATATTATGTCAAGTACAATCAGAAGCCTGAGCAGAGGATGGAGCTGAGACTTGCCATTAATGCCGGCTCTATTTGTGAAACAGATGCACAACAGGGGTTGGCACACTTTTGTGAGCATATGTGTTTTAACGGAACAAAGAACTTTCCGAGTAACAGGATAGTTGATATGCTTGAAGAAATGGGTGTCAAGTTTGGAGCCGAACTGAATGCCTATACCAGCTTTGATCAGACAATCTATATGCTGAGGGTTCCGGCGGACAGTATGGAATGGATCAACAGGGGCTTCCAGGTGCTGGAAGACTGGGCTCACCAGGTGAGCATGGAAGAGGTTGAAATTGATAAGGAGCGTGGAGTTATTGTCGAGGAATGGCGCCTCGGGCTGGGTGCCGAGGACCGCATGAAGCAGAAATACTTTCCGATACTTCTGAAAGGATCACGATATGCCGACCGGCTGCCTATAGGGAAAGTCGAAATAATAAAATCCTTTGCTTATGACACATTGCGGAATTTTTATAAAACATGGTACAGACCTGATCTGATGGCAGTTGTGGTTGTGGGCGATATTGATCCCAACCTGGCAGAAGAGAAAATAAAAGAGTACTTCGGGAGAGTCCCCCGGATTGTAAATGCTGATAAAAGAGTGGAATATTCTGTGCCCGATAATGACGAACCGCTGATAAGTGTTATTACAGACAGGGAAGCATCAGGATTTGGTGTGCAGATCATGTACAAGCAGCCAAAAGCAAATGCTGTCACATTTAAAGATTACAGGAACAGCCAGATACGCTCGTTATATACAAGCATGTTAAACAACCGGTTTCAGGAATTAACTCAGAAGCCTGATGCTCCGTTTCTTTATGCGGGATCAGATTATGGCTCATTTATAGGTCGCACAATAGATGTATATTCATTATATGCGGCAGCAAAAGAAAGCCAGATCGAAAAAAGCATTGAGGTAATACTCACTGAAAGTGAAAGAGTAAGTCAGTATGGATTTACTTCATCAGAGCTTGAAAGGACAAAGAAAGATATTCTGACATTCTACGAAAACGGGGCAAAAGAAGCCGATAAGACCGTGTCGGCAGTCTATGCGGACGAATTCATCAGGAACTACATGACCCGCGAATCTATTCCCGGTTATGTCAGGGAATATGAGATTGTGAAGGAGATACTCCCGGGGATTACCCTGGAAGAGGTCAACAGGCTTGGGCAATTATGGATCACCGAAAATAATATGCTTGTCCTTATTACTGCCCAGGAAAAAGAAGGAGTCAGAGTTCCAACGGAACAGGAAGTCGCTGAAATAATCAAATCAGTCAGATCGAAAAAAATTGAAGCTTATGTCGATGAAGTTACTGATGTTCCGTTATTGTCAGAGGAACCGGTTCCTTCGGCAGTGATCAAAAAGACCGAAAACACCGGTTTTGGTTTTACTGAATTGACCTTCGGTAATGGAGTCAAGATGATACTGAAACCCACTGACTTCAAGAACGACGAAATATTAATAGCTGCTTTCAGTCCCGGAGGGATATCCCTGTATCCCGATCAGGATGTTATGTCGGCAATGCTTGCTGCAACTATTATAACTCAGAGCGGATTGGGTGAATATGATTATACCGGATTGCAGAAAAAACTGTCAGGCAATACGGCAACACTGTCTCCTTATATAAATGAATTGCGTGAAGGGGTGAGTGGCAGCTGTTCACCAAAGGACCTGGAAACCATGCTGCAGTTAAACTATCTGTATTTCACCGGAATACGCAGGGATGAGGATGCGTATAATTCCTACCTCTCGAGGATTAAAAACATGATCAAGCCAATGAGAGCGGTACCACAGGTGATCTTTTCTGATACCCTGTCAAAGATCATTACGATGAATTCTCCAAGGATAGTTACCATCCCCTCAGATGCGCAGATGGACCAGGTGAATCTCGACAGGGTAATGGATATTTTCCACGACCGTTTTGCGGATGCAGGCGACTTTACTTATTTAATGGTTGGTAATTTCAATCAGGAAGAGGTGATCCCGATTCTTGAAAAATATATCGGGGGGCTTCCCTCAATAAACAGAAAAGAGATATGGAAAGACATGACACCTGATTTTCCCGATGGCAAAGTGGTTGTTGATGTACCCAAAAACTCGGAACCACAAAGCCAGGTGGCAATGGTATGGGATGGTGATTTCAAATGGAAGCCGAGATACCGCCAGGGATTTGCTATGCTGATGAGCATTCTGGCAATAAAATGCAGAGAGTCGATGCGTGAAGACCAGGGAGGCGTTTATGGAGTAAGCATAAATGGGACAGCTTCAAAGCTTCCCAGCCCTAAATACACAATAACCTCTTCATGGGGTTGTAATCCTGAGAATATAGAAAAACTGGCACAGACTCTCCTGGAAGAGATGGAAAAAATAAGGAAAAACGGTCCGACAGAAACTGATCTTAACAAGGTAAAAGAGACAATGATCAGGGAACGTGAAACCCAGGTAAAAGAGAATAGCTTCTGGCTGGCTTATATTCAGAATCATTACCTTAATGGCAATAAGATATTATCTCTTGAAGAATATAAGGATTTTGTTAATTCATTCACAATAAAAGACATACAAGCTGTTGCAAAGAAATATCTGGATACAGAAAATTATGTCAGGGTAGCACTGACACCTAAAGAGGGAGTGGAAGCCAGGTAAGTTAAAAGAGTCCGTGAAGCTCGGCATTGATCTTGTCGATAACCTCGCTCAGATGATCTTTGTTATTCGGGAAATTATAGTGATCGGCTTCTATTATCAGTATTTTTCCAAAGTCATAGGTCTCAATCCATGCCTCATACCTTTCATTAAGTCTTTTCAGGTAATCGAGACGTATGGAGCTTTCATATTCACGACCTCTTTTCTGGATCTGGTTAACAAGTGTGGGGACAGATGCCCTTAGATAAAGGAGAAGATCCGGAGGCTGGATCAGCGAGCTCATCATCTTGAAGAGTGAGGAATAATTATCAAAATCGCGTGTCGACATCAATCCCATAGAATGGAGGTTTGGTGCGAAAATATAGGCATCTTCATAAATTGTCCTGTCCTGTATGATGGTCTTATCCGATTTCCTTATTTCAATAATCTGACTGAAGCGGGAATTGAGAAAAAATATCTGCAGGTTGAACGACCAGCGTTGCATGTCGTCATAAAAATCGTTGAGGTAAGGATTGTCGTCAACGTCTTCATAATGAGCTGTCCACCCGTATTGTTTGGCAAGAAGTCCTGCCAGCGTAGTTTTGCCCGATCCGATATTTCCCGCGATAGCTATATGCATTGTTTCAATATTACAAATAATGGCTTTTAAAAGTAATAAAAAAGTTTTGAGTGACTAGAGTTTGGAGTGACTAAAGTTTTTTATTTAGTCACTTCTTATTCCGGCTATAATATAAATATCTTCAATATAATCGCGGGTATTCGACAACCGGGGAACCTTATTCTGTCCGCCCAGCTTGTTTTTTGATTTCAGCCAGTTATGAAAAGTGCCTTGTGGTACAAATCGTATTACCGGCTTCACCAGATTTATATCCTTGAACCGTTTTGCTTCATAATCAGAGTTTACTGACTGGAGAGTTCTGTCAAGTATTTCCGCAAATCTTTCAGTATCGGCAGGTTCCTTTTCGAATTCAATTATCCACTCATGAGAACCTCTTGAGGATGCATCCATGAATACAGGACCGGCGGTATACTCCGATATTATTGCACCTGTAGCTTTACAGGCTGCTTCAAGCGCCTTGTCGGCATTATCAATGATTACTTCTTCTCCAAATGCATTGATAAAGTGTTTTGTTCTACCTGAGATCCTGAACCGGTATGGATCCAGACAAGTGAATACAATTGTGTCGCCAATCATATATCGCCAAAGGCCTCCATTGGTTGAGATGACAATGGCGTAATTCACATCCTTTTCAACCTCACCGATTGTAAATGCCGGAGGATCATCACTATCTGCTTTATCGACAGGAATAAACTCATAAAAGATTCCGTAATCGAGCATCAGAAGCATGTCGGTCACTGAAAGATCATCCTGAATACCGAAAAATCCTTCAGAGGCATTGTATATTTCCATATAATGCATCTGACCGCCCGGGATAAGCTTCTTATAAAGCTCACGATAAGGTGTGAAGCTTATACCTCCGTGGAAGAAAACCTCAAGATTCGGCCACACCTCAAGAAGATTTGATTTACCGGTATAGGCAAGAACATATTTTATCAGGGTAAGGTACCATGAAGGAACGCCGGAAAGACTTGTAACATTTTCTTTTACAGTTGTTTTTGTGATCTGTTCGAGTTTCTTTTCAAAATCTTCAATGAGAGCAATCTTTTGCCTCGGAACCCTGATCAGTTCAACCCATGACGGGGCATTTTCGATGAGTATGGCTGAGAGGTCACCGCTCAGGGATTTATTGCTAAACAGGTCAATCCTGTGGCTGCCGCCAAGAGTAAGAGCTTTCCCGGAAAAAATCCGGGCAGAAGGATTGTTTACAGCATAAATGGCAAGAACGTCTTTTCCGGCCCTGTAATGACACTCTTCAAGAGCCTCTTTAGTCATGGGGATGAATTTGCTTTTTGCAGAAGTTGTTCCGGATGATTTTGCAAACCACCTTATTTTTCCCGGCCACAAAAGATCTGATTCGTCCTGCCCCAGCCTTTCGACAAAAGGGATAAGTTCATCATATGTCTGAACAGGTACACGCGACTGATACTCTTTTATTGAAGATATGGAACAATATTTATATTTTTTACCCCATTCGGTCAGAGATGCCATCATCAGCAATCTGTCAAGGGTCTCCTTCTGCACCCTGACGGGGAATTTCTTAAAATGCTCAATCTGGTTTATACGATTGATATTAAAACGGTTAACAATAGAAGTAATGATTGGCATTTAAGAAAATATTTAGCTTTAAAGATAAATAATTTCAAGAGAAATTATCCGAAAACTTCTTTCAGAATTTCGAGCGACCTGATCTTTTTCAGTCCCGGCAGATGTATTGAATAGTACCTGAGCAGAACTTCAAGAACTTCGTTTCTCTGTGCCCCCGAAAGTGATATTTTCATGCTTTTATCATATGATGTTGAAAAAAAAGCTGCAAGGATATCCGATATTGCCGGATTTGTATAGTTATCATGAAGAGGCGGAACGGTGACAAAAACTCCATTGATCATATCGAAGAACAAATCGTTCCTGGTTGATCTGGAACCTGGTTCAAAACCCAGGTAACTGCTTAGCCCCGCAAGGAATGCGATGTGGAAATTGGCGAAATTATCTCTGCGCTTATCGAAATATATTATTGAATCCTCGATGAATCCGAAAAGCTCTTCATCAGGTGACTCTTGCCTCAATATTGAAGTCAGAACTTCACCAAGGAAAATTGCCACACTTGTTTTTTTGATATCTGAAAAGATATCGGCAGGTGAATAAGAACCTGAAAACTCTTTTATCAGCTGCATTTCCCTTGATTCCTTGTAATAAATTTCAAGGTCAAGTATGAACAATGGCTGGAACAGAACATTATGTTTGCCGGTATTCCTGCTTCCCATTCCCCTGATAAGGAAAGAGAGTCTTCCGAATTTCCGGGTATAAAGCTGAACTACTATACCCGAATCGTTGTATTTCAACTGGTGCAGGACTATTCCCCTTGTCTTTACAATCATATATTACAGATCAATAATCAAATATATATTTTAAAATATAATATAATTCACTTATCATGATGGTTTTTCAATCTGTTTGTTTATGGACCAGTTTAAGATGTCTAAAGAAATCAAGAAATTACCTTGCCGCACAAGAATTTAAGCAGGTATAAAATGAATTTATTATATTTACTGTTCAACATTTCGGATATGGTTTCAGCGAACAATGAGGAACTTGTAAAAAGGATTGCTAAGCTTGCCAAGCAAAACCAGGAGCTTGAGGAACATATCAAGAAGCTGGAGAAGCAGAATGAGAAACTTACAAGGGATTACGAAAAGATAAAGGCCCTCTATGAAAAAGTATCTCCCGAAAGTCTGAAGGAGATTACTGAAGGGGATAAGAAGGAGAAGTCGCTGAAGTTCAATATGACGACCGTACTTTTTTCCGATATACGTGGTTTCTCGAAGCTGGTGGAAGGCATGGATTCATCATCCGTCATGGATGAGCTTGATGAGATCCTTTACGAATTTGATGAGATAGCAGCAAGGTATAAAATTGAAAAAATAAAAACCATCGGCGATACTTTCATGTGTGCCGGCGGGATCCCGGTAAAAAACATCACTAACCCTATTGATGTTGTTATGGCTGCCCTGGAAATGAGGGATTTCCTTAAAAATTTCGAGGTTAAAAAGAGAGATGCCGACAACAGGATCTGGGATCTTAAGATCGGGATCCACACAGGTCCGGTCACCGCCTCAATAAGCGGGAAAAAGAAGATCAATTATGACATCAAAGGCGATACTGTCAATACAGCAAGCCGTGTTGAGGCAGTTTCGGAAAACGGGGCGATACTTTTTTCAGTGATGACCTATGAGCTTGTAAAAGAGTTTTTTGACTGTGAATACTTTGGTAAACTTCCGGTGAAATATAAGGGTGACCTGCAAATGTACAGGGTAAAAGGCCTTAAACCTGAATTCTCCCTTGATGGGGAAGGGGTTCTTCCTAATGAAGCCTTCAGAATCAAATTCGGACTGATACAATTTACTGATATCCAGGAAATAATCCTTGACAAGCTGGAAAAAGAACTGCCTGAATATCTGTTTTATCATAATGTTAAGCATACTGTCGACGTGGTTACCGAGGTGGAGCTTATAGGCTGGGCTGAAGGCTGTTCAGACGAGGAGATACTTCTTCTCAAGACAGCAGGTCTCTTCCACGATGCAGGTCACACTGTTGCATATGATGATCATGAATATTACGGGACTTTGATAGCAAGAGAAATGCTGCCAAAGTTCAACTATTCTCCCGAACAGATAGAAAAGATCTGTTCGATTATCATGTCGACAAAATTACCGCCAAAGCCGACAAACCTTCTTGAGGAAATTATCTGCGATTCTGATCTTGACTATCTTGGAAGAAGTGATTTCATTCCTGTTTCAAATACGCTGTTCGAAGAGCTTAAGGCACAGAGTAAGATGGGATCTCTCAACGACTGGAACAAGATACAGGTTAAATTCATTTCAGGACATCAGTATTTTACCAAGACGGCAAGAAGCCTCAGGGAGGTAAATAAACAGCTTCAGATCGAGAGGATACAGAGTTTGATTACGGAATAGAGTTCGGGGATTCTTTTAAAAATAAACCACCTCCCCCCTGACGGTGACCGTCAGGGGTACTCCTCCTTTAAAAAGGAGGAGAAATTTATAATATTAGACTTTCCCCTCCTTTTCAAAGGAGAGCCTGCCCCGCTGTAGCGGGGGGTGTCATGCCCGAAGGGTCATGACGGGGTGGTTTATTCTTCTGACAACTAGTTAATAACCAATATCTTGGTTATACAGGATTTCGATCCGTCACTGTTGGCGCAAAAAACCAGATAAACACCTGTTGCAGCACGACGGCCGTTATAGTTTTTAAGATCCCAGGAGGCCTGGCCCCCGTCAGATAGAGTTTCATAGACAAGGTTTCCGCTGATATCGGTTATTTTAATTTGTGTATCTTTCATTAGTCCGGTTATTGTGACATTACCTGTGAAATCTTCCCTTACCGGATTGGGGAAAGAATATACTCCCGTAAATTCTTCCTTGCCGGCAATGGCATCACCTCTTACGGAAATAACTCCTTCTGATGTCGCGAACCAAACATCACCGGTTAAATTGTCAACTGAAATACCGGCGATTAAATCTGAGAGTATTGGACTGTTCTGCATATTGTAGTTTTTCAGACGGGTAGTTCCGTCAGGGGAAAGCAGGTATGCTCCCGAACTTTGAGTGCCGAGCCATTTCCTGTTGGCCCCGTCGACAGCAATAGTAGTAATTGCCTCGGTAGCAAGAATATAATCTGCAAATCCTGAGCCATCATCGCGGGGTATCTTTATCCGGAATGCCCTGATATCCTCTTCGAATATCCTGCCGGGATTGTAATATATCAATGGTCCCTGGTCGGTGCCGACCCATATATTGCCGTCAAGATCCTCGGCAATGCAGTAGACAAATGTGATCACTTTGCCATCAGGTTCGGTTACGAACATCTGTTTATAGATGTCATCATCAAAATATTCGGGGGTCTCATTATCATCAAGAATGAGCAGACCATTTCCTCTCGGAAGAACAATCCACTTATGTCCGCTGCGGGTGATTATTATATCGCCGATAGTTGCCACATTTGCAGTAATAGGGTTCACTATCCAGTTTCCGTCGGGCTTCAATACTTTAACTGATCCGGGTACTTCGCTTTGCGTGATCCACAAATTTCCTTTGCTATCCATTGCCATACCACAGATTCTGACATAGGGGTGACCGGGAATGATCGTCTGTAACGGGGAACTTGAATCATTATACGTGTTTATCAGTTCATTATCCTTATATTCAAGCAATCCTCCGCCCCATGTGGCAATAAAAAAATGAGTGTCATCTGCAGGGTCTATAAAGGCTCTCATGGGGTCACGGACGGTACTGTTTTTTATGTGTGTCCAGGTATTGTCTTCATATATTGAAACATGAAAAGGCCTCCAGAGATTGTTCCATGGAACATCAACTCCGCCTCCGCAGATTATAGTTTTTCCGTTATATGATGTAACACCGACTGCATTGTTTGTTGAGGGTCCCGGGAGAGTGAACATGGAAAAATCTGAATTATTTTCACATTTTACAAGCCCTGAGCTGATATCTGCAATCCATATATCGCCGTGGTCCTCAACTGACTGTACAATGTTTGGAGTTCCCCACGGGTATGATGAAATGGTTAAATACGGTGAACCATTATCATGGTAATACCTTGCGGAACTCCCGGAGGAGACAATGAAACCATCGGATGCCTCATCAAAAGAACTATTAAAGCGGCCGGGAGCAAATGAAAACAATGTGGTTTCATTATCGATACAATAAATATAATCACCGGGGAAAAGTTTCCCTGTATGGTTTACATAGAGCCTGTTGCCTGAATAAACAACTGCCGAGTATTTTCCCTCCGGCTCGGGCAGTGTGCTTATGATTGACCAGCTCCCGAAATATGCCAGTCCGGGATCTTCCAGGTCTCCGGAGTATACTCCTTCACTCGTTGCAGCATATACCTTATCACTGCTAAAAGCAATATCCCATATTTCAGGATCGTCGGAACCGTTCCCCGGTTTCCAGGTATCATAAATCTCTTTCTTGATGAGATCAATAACCACTATGCCAAAGCTGCATGCCAGGTATGCATATTTTCCGCGGATCCTTATCCTGTGTATCTCCTTTTCCCCCGGAATATATTTCAGGCTGATATCCGGTATATTATCAATAGTATTGTTTTTCAGGATATCAATATTTGTGCTTGAGTATGCAATAACAAGAATATCATTTTCTTCTGAAAAGGCGATTGTGTTTATAGCAGTTTCAGAAAGGCCGTTTACGCGCGACAATTTCCGAAGTTCTGTATATTCCTTATTATATACAAATAATGAAGATCCGGTGGAGGCAAAAATCTCCTCTGATCCGACTGCAAGGTTTTTAGCTGTACTGTAAACCAGGTGATCGGTCCAGGTTCCGACTGGAGTCTGCCCCCATGTATGACAGGCGGCAAGAAGCAGGCAGATGTAAAGCAACGATCTTCTCATCAGGGAATTAAACAGTTAATCAACCTCTTTTATTGTTCGGATTATCATATTGAAGAAGAAAATTCCGCAGCTTCCTGAAAGCTTTTGCCCGGTGTGAGATCCTGTTTTTTTCTGTAAGGGACATCTCGGCAAAAGTCAGATCCCGGCCCTGAGGGACAAAAACCGGATCATAACCGAATCCCTCTTTTCCCCTTCTTTCACTAATGATCTTTCCCTTGATAATCCCCTCAAAAAGATATTCCCTGTCATCCAGAATCAGGGCAATTACTGTCCTGAACCTTGCCATTCGGTTGGATGTGGTACCCATCATTTGGAGAGCTTTGTCAATATTTGCTTCAGAATTCTTACTCTCCCCTGCAAACCGGGCCGAGTTAACTCCGGGCAATCCGTTCAAGGCCTCTATTTCAAGACCGGTATCGTCGGCAAAGACATTCATACTCAGGAGCCGGTGAATATAACGGGCTTTCCGGAGTGCATTGCCTTCAAGAGTCATCTCATTTTCAGGAATATCATCCCTGATATTCAGATCACCCAGGCTTAACAGGCTGAAGCTGTTACCAAGGATATTCCGTATCTCCCTTAACTTGTTTTCATTATTTGTGGCAAATACTATTTGCATAATCTTCACGTTTCTTTTGCGCGTAAAAATACTTAAAAATGATCTTTCCTTTTGAGCAGTCTGTATTAAGTGCTACATTTGGATAGAATATTTCGGAATTTTATGGTTTTATACAGGTGCAAGAATATTAAGACCTCAATTTTCGCCCTGTTGTTCCTGATCATAAGAGTGAATTCTGTTGATGCAGTATTTTCAGGGGATGAAAAACCTTTCCTTGAACGTATAATAATTAACAATGATTCTATAATCATTCTCAATGATCTGTCAGGGACCAGGGATCTCTCTTTTACAGAACCTCTGATTTTTGATCACCGACATAATGACCTGTTGTTCGAACTATCCTCGCGTGATATCGCGGGATACTCATTTTTTCTTAATGGTTTTGATGAAAAATGGGGAGTATGGCTCCCGGGCAATTATAAGGAGTATACAAACCTGCCGGCAGGAAATTATGAGCTGAATGTCAGGTTCCGGGTTGCGGAGGGCAATACAGGAGAAATTGCAATACTCAATTTCAGGGTACTTCCCCTGTGGTACTTCTCAGCATTGGCCATTGGTTTGTACATCGGTCTGGCATTGCTGATAATCTGGGCTCTCTACGGGCAGTTGAGCCTGAGGTTTGCACGTACCCAATATATGCTTGAACAGATCATCAACAAGAGAACAGAGGATCTGATAATTGAGAAGGAAAAGACCGAAAATCTCCTGGCGAATGTGCTTCCCAGGAATACTGCCAGCGAGATAATGGAAAAGGGGAAAGCCACAAAGATCAAGTATAATTTTGTTACCGTGCTGTTCTCAGATATTCAGGGATTTACGAAAATTGCAGAGGAGATGAATCCCGAGGTTCTGATCGATGAGCTCGATAAATTCTTTTTCAACTTTGACTCGGTGGTCGGGAGCCTGGGTATTGAAAAAATAAAAACCATCGGTGATGCTTATATGTGTGCGGGAGGTATTCCGGAGAAAAACCGCACAAATCCCGTTGAGGTTATCCTGGCCGCAATCGAGATGCAGGTTTACATGAAGAAGCTGAAAAAGGCATCACAGTTGAAGGGGATGAAATACTGGGATATCAGAATAGGTATCCATACCGGAACAGTAGTGGCCGGTGTGGTTGGACATAAGAAATTATCCTACGACATCTGGGGCGATACCGTGAATACTGCCAGCAGGATGGAATCATCAGGGGAGGCCGGTAAAATAAACATATCGGGGACAACTTATGAATTTGTAAAAGATTTCTTTATCTGCGAACACAGGGGCAAGATGCCTGTAAAATACAAAGGTGAACTGGATATGTATTTTGTTAATGGCATTGTCCCTGAACTGAGAAATGAGGAAGGAAGACCAAACAGGAAATTTATCCTGAAG
>Ga0307445_10000971_pt1 | contig 15987 bp, 28 predicted proteins | sample SalMarSW160330MG_FD_202147 | JGI IMG/M metagenome (GOLD analysis project Ga0307445, IMG submission 202147) | Salt marsh sediment microbial communities from the Plum Island Ecosystem LTER, Massachusetts, United States - SW1603-30 | ecosystem: Environmental > Aquatic > Marine > Intertidal zone >...
CCCCGCGTGTGAATGTTGCCGAATCGCGATTTGAGTACATTCGACACCCCCTAGTGTTTCCCCTGGTTGGTGCCGCTTCGATAGTCCCGAATTTGGATGTAGGGAATTGTTTTGACCTCACGTTGACTGCAAGTACCTGGACTATGGCTGTCCCGACCTTCGCGGGGATTGCCGCGAACTATGACGGGCGGCTGTTCATGTTCAGGATACGCCAGGATGGGGTAGGGAATCGTACCCTTGCCTGGGGAGTTGGTTATCGGTTCTCGTCTGATTTGCCTGTTCCGGTAATTTCACCGGCCCCCCTGGCGCTTGACTATTATCTATTCTCATATTGTAACACGGATTCGGTTTTTGATTTAATCGCCGAAACAAAGGGGTTCTAGATGGCGACATTGGAACAGGTATACAATGCAAGGCATCTTCACAGTCTGGAATGCCGCGTTGAGTCGGCGGTCCTCCTTCAGTCTCTTGTGGTGTTGGCGGAGCCCCCGGCAACGGTGAACCATGCCGAACGTATGTATTCGGCGGATATGTGTTTGACCGATGCGGAATATCTCGGGAAGTTCGTTTCCCGCATGATGATTTCTGCTTCTGCAAATGATGCCATTGCGTCGAATCCTTCCGGGGTTGCGGATGCACTCATTCAGGCCGGTGTCGATTCTCTGTATACGTCGGTCGCTCTGAAAATGGGGGCATAACATGGCCCGTAAAATACTGACAAAATGCGATGCGTCGGCGGCGTTCACAATAACGCTAGCCAGCATGGCCGATACGGTTGCGCGTCAAAGTGATTTAATTGCGAACACGAACGACCGTCCGGGGGCGTTGGTTTATCTTGGGATCAAGTCAGGGGGAACGGCACCGACTTTGGGAGCGGCTTATGAGGTTTTTCTGCTTCGCGCAAATAAGGCGGTCGCGCCGGAATTCGTTTCTGATGGCGGAGGGACGGCTGACGCGGCAATTGTTCCGCTGAATTCGACGTTTCTCGGGGCTATTTTCTTGACTGCCTCTACGGATACTGTCTTCTGGAAATCATTCGATACGTCGGCACACGGTCCGCTCGGTCCGATGTGGGGTATTGCCGTCCGCAATTCAAGCGGTCAGGCGTTAAATGCGGCCGGTCACATAGCGGAATACGTTTACTATTACCCAGAATTGCAGTAAGTCAATGTCTATTCATAGCTCAAATGATGTTTTGACTGAGAAGAATCTAGGGTTTCGTCTTTCTCCTTATATCATTATTGGCTATCCGTTTTCGGTCTCCTGCTGGTTCTGGTCGAATATTCCTTCGCAAGTGAATCAGACAATGATATGTCTTTCGGGTTTCGGGAATACATCTAATTGTATCAAATTCTTATTGGATACTAATCGGGTAGGAATTCGGATAGGGTCATATCCGGCAAATTGCGCTTTCTCGGGAAACATGGCGAAAACTTCCCGTTGGCACCATGCATGTGCTGTCGGTGTTTCGTCAACACAACGATGGGCATACATTGACGGGGGAAATAAGGGGGGTAATACTAGCTCGATTACCCCATCGAATAATGGTGACGCCTGTTTCTCTTCGGGGGGGAATACAAATAGCGGTTTTTCTGGTAAGATTTCAATGGCGACGGTTTGGAATACGGCGCTCACGGATCAACAGGTTCGAATTTTGGCCCAGGGTGCCGATCCTGTTTCGGTTGCGCTTCCTTCCATCGTTTGGCACCAGAAATTGACGGCTAAAGAAAATGGCGTTGCTCCAAAAATTTCACGTAAAGTATATAGCGTAAACAGGAGAAACCGAGCAAGTGGATTCCCTGGAAATTGGATAGGTGCGGAGGAGTCGCCGGCGGCGGCCGAGTCGATGCCGTTCCCTTCGTTCGGCCCCCCATATGGGGATATTTTTCTTGGAAGTTTCTTCCCTTATATGATTGAGGATTGAACATGGTCAAAGGTATTATCAGGTTTTTTATACGAATGGCTTTGAGTAGCCTTATGAGGAAGGTGGACTCGCTTTCCGATGTTCAAATTGACCGACTGGCCGAAGAAGTGGATAAGCGCGTAGATATACCATTCGTCGGCCCATCAAGGGAAAAAGCGCTAATACGGACTGCTGTTCGTCGGTCGGTCATGGTTGTCCACGAATTTGCCACGTTAATAGACCGGGAAGGGCTCTAAATGGCGGCTTCGGCACTTACCCGGGCGTATGCCCTGTCTTTGGCCCTGAATGGGCTTACGGGTTCCCCGGCCATTGTCTCGGAAGATCCGGGAGGCGTGGTGATAACGCTCACGCCGGAGAACCGGCGTTGGCTAGAAAATCTACTTGAAACGGCACTAACGCCAGGAGGCGGTGGGGACATCCGATATGTAGGGCTGAAAGAAGCGCTTTCCCCTCCCCTGGTGCGGCGCGCGGTCCCTATCGGAATATCTCTTCTAGTTGCCGGAGTCCTGATAGGATTTGGGGTGAAAAAGTGATGCTAACGGACACCGAAAAAACCGCTCTGAATGATGTTTCCGAAATCTTGGGAATTCCGGCCGGTGACCTTGACAAGCTAATCTCCTTTGAATCGGGCTGGAATCCAAAAGCTAAGAATCCGTTTTCTTCGGCTAGGGGTCTCATTCAATTCGTCGATTCGACGGCCCGGGATCTTGGCTATACTGATTCCCTGGACTTGGTTTGGAGAAACCCGGACCGGGAAAGCCAATTGCGCGGCCCGGTGCTGTCCTATTTGAAAAAATACGTTCCTTTTGACAATCGGCAACGGTTGGCAATGTCCGTATTTTATCCGGCATTTATGACGGTTCCCCCGGATACTGTTTTTCCCGAATCGGTTCGGAAGGTCAATCCGGGTATCGAAACGGTTTCCGATTATGTTAATAAGGTTTTTGGGTCTAATCCGACTTTACCCCTTGCGGCGATTGTCGCATTAGGGATACTTTTATTTTTAACGAAGGGCGGTAGAACATGGCGCAATCGTCGAAGCGGCAAAAAAACATAGCGGTTACCCCGGAAAGCTCAGAACCCCCAGAAGTTCCCGCCAGCGGTCCCGGATTCGATTTTCAACAAGAGGACGTTCCTTCGTTCGGCGCTTCCGTTCAATCGTGGATGGACGCAAATAGTCTAGATGTCAATGTCGCGAATTGCTATCTATACCGAATCGACCAAACCGGCAAGCGCTGGTTGACGGACCGGTATCAGGGTTCAATACCTGACCCGGCCGATGTTGGGCAAAAACACGGGCCGGGTCGATATTGCATGAACATTCAGGTAGGGCGTCGATCAACTACGGCGAGTATGAATATCGGCCCTGAATTCGCGGCGCAAGTGCAAACCGGCGCGAATGTTCTTTCTCCCGTAACGGTTCAAATGCCCCCAGGTGTTCATCCGGGGGAGCAAATGCGGGAAACATTCGGATTACTGCGGGAACTTCTTTCGATTATGTCCCCCCTTATTTCAGCGCAACAAAAAGCGGCCCCCCCAATGGATCTTTCGGCTATGATGTCCGGCACGATGGACGTTCTGCAAGAAGTTATGAAAAAATCTATGAGGAATCAAATGGAACTAGTAGCGGATGTCCAAAGGGCTCAAATGAGTATCGGCAAACCCGCAACGATTGACGAAGGAGAAACGGCGGAGGGTCCGACTTTCGTTGAAAAATGGTTGCCTTTGATCGAGAAGTTCTTGCCGGTTCTTACCGGTCCGGCCCAGGCCGCAAAGGTCACGGCGGACGTAATTCGGGGGACAGCCGAATATCAGGAACTTGTATCGGATAGGAATCGCCTTGCCTTGGTTGTCAATGCTCTAGAGGAGTCATTCGGCGCGGAGAAAATCAAAAAGGCTCTTGTGCGGCTGAATATTATTGAGACGGAACCGGAACAGAAACCAGAACAGGCGTCGATTCCCCCCAAATAGAAACGGAACCGAATCGATCCGGTCCCGTTCCCCATTGGGCGGGAATGAGTCTCCCCATTCCCGATGCCGATAAAATAATTAAGGGTTTTCAATGATGCAAATTTCTAACCCGGTGGAACTTTTGCAAAGGTTCAAGGAAAGGAACCTTGTTGCCGCCGATTCCCTGGAATATGCTTTTACTCAATGGGCCGGAGAGAATCATGTTCTGAAATATTCGGGATTGACCGTTGCCGATATGGCACGACGGGTAGAACGGTTCCGGGAATGTGCCGAAGTCGTGGAATTGAGAGAATACAATGGTATTCGAAAGGTTCACGCGGCCAATTATTGTTCTAATCCGTCAATATGTCCGGTTTGTTCGCGGCGCGTAGCTTCCCGGCGTCGGGGTATGTGGTTCGGGCCGATTTCCGAAGCGGCTAAGATTTGGCCTTGTGTTTACTTGGTGACTTTCACGGTAAAATCTGGTGACTCTTTGCGAGAACGATATGATACATTGAAAGGATCTATTCGACGATTCCGGCGTATGGGTCAACGGCGGCAGGGGGATTCTTTTTCGAATGGTGAATGGTCAAAGGTCCGGGCAGCTATAATTTCCGATGAGGTGATACGGGGGAAAAAATCGGGAAAGTGGCACGTACACTCACACGGTATACTCTTTTGTGAAGAACCGATAGATTTCCGGGTTTATAAAACCGAGAATGACCGGATAGAAAAACGACCAAGATTCACGGTTGAATATGACGGGAAAATGATTCCTGCTTCAAAAATTTCTGATGAATGGTATAGGGCGACAAATGGGAATGGTGTAAATATTCATCTATCGAAAATGGAACATTGCCCGAATAGAACGGGAAAAAAAGCATGGTCAAGGGAAAAGAGGGGAGAACTTGCGGCCCTACCGTTTGCGGAGTCTATAGCTTTTCAATGTACGGAAGTGCTGAAATACGCTACAAAAATAAGCACATTGCGTGGACAGGACACAATACAGGTAATTGATGCACTATACAACAGGAGAACGATAACGGGTAACGCCAAGTTTTTTAACCTTCCCCGTTATCAATGCCCATCGTGTGGGCGTTGCGCTTCGGCCCTGGTTCTCGGGAATAGTTCAATATGTCCCGATTGCGGGACGCCGATGAATCGCGATAACTCAACAGAGTATAGAGAATCGTCTGCAATGAAAGCGGATGGAATATTCGAAATAAGGTGGAACCGGCAGGGCGGCCACTATTCCGAAGCGGTAAGCGTTGACCATTCTATTTTTCAGGATTTGGATTGCCTGGATTATGAGGACGTGAAGAAGCGCTATCAAAGGGCATCGGCAATAATGATAGGAGCATATCGGACAAAGCGCCGGAAATTGCTTAATGAATTGGGGGATGATCGGGGGAAAATCGCGGCCGGTCGTTTGGACGGGCTACATGATGTCCTTCGAGATTCCCTCAGAAAATTATGGGATCAATATATTGTATTAGTCAAGGAGCTTTATCCCTTTGTAAAGGGTGAATGTCCCGCCGGTCGTTTTCTTCCCCCTTCCTGGTCAGCAACGGAACGGCTTTTTGGCCTGGTGTGTTGGGATTGTTCCGCCGAATTCAGTAACCTACAGGCTGGCGATTCCCGAACCTGCCCCGATTGTGGCGGAACGCTAGTCCATCGTTTCCTTCACCTTCCCGCCGAATCTACCGCTTAACTGCAATTATTGATGCTGGCTACACTATGAAAAAGCGGACCAGCTCGTCCCCCTTTTGACTTCCGGTATTTAACGGTTAAATGAATCATTATTTAACTGTTAAATAGCGATCGCGATACGCCTGGCTAATGTGATCCGGCGCGGATCGGCCGCCTGGTATAGAACAGTGTTGTTACCGTTGGAACAGTATGTTATCGTGTTACCCGCCGAAACTGAATGGAATTCCGGGCTCGGGGATGAGGTCCAAATACATCTTGATACAAACCAAATAAGTGTCACAGTGAATCCGGATAAGGCATAAGCCGAAAGCCACGATTTAACTATTAAATGAATGATTATTTATTTATTTGTGTTATGGTGTGTTAGAATGTATACTTTGATCGTGGCGGGTTTCCGCCGTAACAAACGGCCCCGGCAGGGGCAGAACAGAGGGAGGGTAGAAAAGATAATGAAAACGCATCTTAAAAGCTCAGACGCCAAATTCCACAAGGAAACTGCCTGGGCCGAGTGCCCGAGGGCAGATTGGTTGCTATGGTACGCGGCGCGGAAAGTCGGAATTGAAGGAGGGCCAACCCATCAGCAGGTGGTTCTTGCCGCTTGTGCGTGTGCCCGAACGTCTTTACGTTTTGTACCTGCCGGAGAAGTTCGCCCACTTCAGGCAATTGAGACTGCCGAAGGGTGGTGCCGTGGTGAAGCGACGATTGACGACGTAAGAGAGGCGGCGAGGGCGGCGGATACGGCGGTGTGGGCGGCGAGGGCGGCGAGGGCGGCGAGGGCGGCGGCGAGGGCGGCGGATGCGGCGGCGAGGGCGGCGGATACGGCGTGGGCGGCGGCGTGGGCGGCGGATGCGGCGGATGCGGCAGCGTGGGCGGCGGATGCGGCGGCGTGGGCGGCGACACATATTGAGATGTGCGCGTTGGTCCGCAAAATCATCCCGTCTGTTTAGCAAACGACTAACCGCCCCGGCAGGGGCAGAACAGAGGGAGGGTAGAAAAGATAATGAAAACGCATCTTAAAAGCTCAGACGCCAAATTCCACAATGAACCAGCGTGCAATGTTTCATTCTACCAAATGCCAATATCTCAAGCTCTACCAATAACTGAGTTCAAAGAAATTTATAAAAGACACCCAGGCGTTTGCTGCAAAAAATGCGTCGGTCTAATATCTAAACTGGAATCAGAAACAAGGGGAGGGAAAAATGAGTGAATATCGAGAACTTCTTTCGGAATTTGTCAAGCAAAGGGGCTTGGAAGGGCATCCCGCAATTCCTTTCTTGGGGGAATTCGTAGATGTCCTAGAACGCTTCGAAAACAGATCAATTGTCGATTTGACAAGCGCCATAGAAAAAGCAATCGGAAGGGCGCAGTCTAGGCAAGCTGAATACCTGAAACTAGAGGGAAAGGGGGGGCTGGGATATGCCGTTATTGAGGCGGCAATCAGAAATGGAATGGATTCTATGCGGGGCAGGGATCGACGGGAATTGGAAGCGGCATTGTCCGCGTTAAAATCGTGCGAATAACCTTAGAGGGGGAATGAAAATGGCACAAGGAAAAGACTATTATGCAAAGTCGCCGGAATTCGGAAAGCGGCTGTACCGTCTGGTGAAGGAATTTTGGAATGAGTTAAACTGTGAGTGTATAACGGGACAATTGTTTCAAATGGCGCATTTAGTTGCGAAGCGCCGTTTAGACTTTGCGGAAAAGCGAAGGGAGAATAAAAATGGAAAAGAGTAGACAGGATGAGGTAATCGAACGGGCGAAAACGCTTTGCGGGTATTGTGATCGTCTGGTTGCGTTGACGGAAATACACGATGGACTTCTAGAAGCGGTGCAACAATGCGGCGGCCGCCCGTTGGTTCGGTTCATTGTTCAGGATTCGGACCCGAATGGGAGTGAGCCTGGTGGAAAATCGGGAATGAATCGAACGGTTAGCATTGGTCCCCTTCCTTATGAATCCGTCAATATGTGGCTTGCCGAAAATCTCAATTTCTTAATGAAGGAAATCATGGATATTCGGTGTGAAATTATAACGAGAATGGAGGGAAAAAAATGAATGGCAAGGGAAAAGCTGACCGGGTACGAGTCCAGGTGTATTTGACAGGGAAAGATTTCGGTTGCCTAAAACGACTGAGCAGGGTTCAATACTTGACTGCATCACAATACTGTCGATATTTGATCTTGAAAGGGATTGAAAATGCACCAGACGCAACCGGAATTAAGGAGGTGGGAAAGACGAATATCGCGGTTTATCGAAAAGTGGGTGAACGACCTTCCCGGAAAAATGGCCGAATCGGTGCCGGAAAATCTATACTGGATACCACCAGGCGGGGGGGCAAAAATCAACATTCGAAAGTTCGCAAAAGCGCTTTCGAACCGTCTGAAAAGAGAGGGAAAGGGAAATAACCGACAATAGGTAATTTTCGGACGTTTTGCCCCCTCAGAAACGGAGGGGGCATTTTTTTTGCCGGGGACTTGACTTTGATATGGCCCGAATAGTATTATTGGCCCATGAACGGGATACACCGGGAAATAGCCCCCCTGACTGACAAGGCCCAGACGGTTACGAAAATGTATCGCCTGGCGGAGGATTTTTCCCGAGATCTTGATGGCTTTATTGTCAACGGGAAAAGAATACCCCGTATGTCAATGATCGAATTTTATGAGTATGTAAGGGGGATTCCTTTCCGTCGTGACCGTGAGCCTGTCGAGTGGATAGGTCGGCCGGAGGTATTGCTTAAGGCTTCAGCCTCCGGGCTTGACTGCAAGAAAAAAGCCGTCCTGTTAGGGGCATTTTTTGAGCGAAAAAATATCCCCCGGAGCCGTTGGCGTTATGTGGTGGTTTCCCGCCGGGCGGATGGTGAACCGCACCACGTTTTGCCGCAAATTAAGCTAGCGGGTTCATGGTACAATTTCGATGCAACGTATGGCGCGGATCGCCCCTTTGATAACAAAAGGGTAACTTCGTTTGAACCGATGAGGCGGTTATGAATCCGGTTTTAGTGACTCTGAGCGGACAGGACATAATACCGGCTGTCGGTGAGGACTTCCGGCAGTCGGTCCGGGATTTAAGGGCAATGGGATGGACCGATTCCGAAATTAAGGAATTGGTCCATTGTCAATATGTGACCGCGTTCGGTCGGAAATATCCGGCAATTTTCCTAGGTCAAGCGTCGGCGGCGGTAGGTATCGTCTCTGCCATTGCCGCGGCAGTCGCGGCCGCGGCTGGTGGTGTTGCCGCGGTTGTCTCTATGGTCAGAACCGGTAAGGCCACGAAACAACAGGCCATAGATCAGTCAAGGGCACTAGCTAGCCAGGCCGAAGCGGAGGCGAAAAGACAACAGACGATTAAATACTCCCTTATTGCCGGTGGGTCATTGGCGGCTGTTGTCGTATTCAACAAAATGGCGAAGAAACGAAGGACATAATGGATTTGCTTTTCTCCGATGATTTTATGAGAAAGTCTTCTCCTTCTTTAGGGGGAACGGTGAGCATTGCCCCGGAGATTTTTTCAGAAACGGAATCGGAATTGATGCAGGCGCTTTCGTTGGCAGGCTGGGGTGACTCGGAAAATGCTTCTTTACTGGCGGGATCAGAACAGGAACTATTTTCGTGCCTTGGTCTTTCCGGCCCATTCGGAGATTTTTTCAAGGGAACAGGACAATTCTTTTACAACATTGGCAGGGCCGTCCGAAACTCGGTTCGGGCGGTTGTCAACAAGCCCCCCTTGCCAACGTATGACCTCAGAACCGGTAAATTGATGGTGGCGACGGACGCGGATACGAAGGTAGCTGTTTCCGAAAACGGGCTTTTGGTAAATGGCGTTCTAGTTGCCCCTTCTACGGAAATCGCGTCCGCGTATGATGCTGGATATGCCGATGCGTTCAAGAAGGGCGAACTAGTCCCGGTTGATCGCCCCATGGTCAATTTGCCAATTGTCGGGCCGGTTGAAACGAAAACGGTATTTATTGGTGCCATTGCTGGTGCCGGTATTTTGCTTCTTCTCCTGAAAAAATAGGGGGCGGTAATGCAGTGCAAAATGACGGGTAATTGGTGGGATTCATTGACCCAGGGAGTCGAGTCGTTGAGTACATCGACTGCACGGACGGCCCAGGCCCTTACCCCTTTGATTTCTCCTGGAATTCCCGCCAAGGTAACGCCAACGGATGTCGAGAAAACGCCGGGTTGGTTGCTTCCGGCAATTCTTGGCGGTGCCGGTTTGGTCCTGGTCATGGTCCTGGCAGGGGGTAAAAAGTGATTGCGCGCCTGGGATCAATCGCTCCCGAAGTTGAGGCGCTTTCTTCTCGCGCCTATCTTCCCGGAAAGTCGTATGACTATTATCGGGGAGTAGCAACGGAAATAGGCAAGGCGATTGCCTCATATTCGCCGGGGACCGAATCGTATGACGCCTTGAATGTCGCTTTACAAACGGCTGGGAAAAACGGTTTGGCGGCAAAAAAAGCTTCTGAAGATTTGGAGCGGCAAATTGCCGAAGCGGACAGGGCGGAGGTGGCGTCGTACAATGCAAGGGCTGGCGCAAAAATCGAGAAGGAGAAAAACCTTGACACGGCCAAAAAGATTGCTCTAGGCGTCGGGGTCGGGCTGGTGATTCTGGTGGCGTTAAGAAGAAAACGCAAGGAATAGAAATGATTGCTCCCGTAGTATCTAAGGAACATGCGCAGCCTGCAATTGTGCTTTCTCAAGACGATGCCGAGGGCGTGATTCGTGGGTTCAAGGAGTTGGTATACGCATGGCCCACGGTACTGAAGCGGTTGGTTGAGAAATCACAACAGCAGGCGGGTGCGCAGTAACGTTGTGGGGGCTGTCCTGGTCTATGCAATGACTCGGAAAACGGCATGATAACGTATCTCGGAGAGGGGAATGTATTCGTAAAGGCCGCCAATTATACGGCGGCTAAGAGTGTTTACGAAACGAAGAAGGGCGGTGTCCCAGCCGAGGGTGCGCTTTTGAATCTTCCGGTATTTTCTTTTGATGCTCCTTCCGGGGTGGTGAAGAAACCCGTTTTCGTGACTGAGGACGGCGAAGAAATTGCGGTCAATGTTGTCGATACGACGCCGACAATTGAGAATTCTGTTCAAAGCGGGAAAGTAGTTCCCTTTGAATTGTCAGCATTGAATATCGGGCTTATTGGTGTAGGGTTCGTTTTCCTTGTTATGTTGCTGAGGCGTTGAATGGTCGCGAAAATGGCGGGATGTCATGCCTTGCTTGGACTTTGGGAATTCCAATGGATTCCGAAGCTACGCGATTTTATGCGGGGGATGTTCCCTTCGAAAAGCCCAAACCAGGTGAATATCACGGATGAAATGATCCGGGCTCTTCACAGAGCGTATCTTTCGGCATTGGCAACGGGTTCGGCTCGGTTCTATTATACGAGCCCCCCGGGGAAGGGGATACCGGGTTTGCCCGATAAGGATTCATCCGTTTTGATTTCGTCGATTTCTAAATCGACAGGAATTGATTTCCAATTGGTAAAGGCCTTTGCGGATGGAATGGTATATCTTTATTCTCGGGGCGAAATCGGGCAAGACGAATTCGACCCGGGAACGAAGCAATCGGAATCAGACATTGTTCAAACCGCTTTTCCAAAAGCAACTAACCCGATTGTTGACGCCATAACGGGATCAATCAAAGGGGCGTCGGTTGTGGTTCCGGCCCTGGTGGTCGGGGCTGGTTTGCTCCTGGTTCTAATGTATGTTCCGAGACCACGGGGGGGATGATGAATGGCCTATACGATGAATCCCCCTTCGCAATGGGTTCGGAGAGTGGTAAGGGACTTCGGAGGGGAAAAGGATTCGGGTTCAATTGTAAGTGAAATATGGTTCAAAAGATTGAGCCAAAAACAACGGAAAGAAATCATTAACAAGGGAGGTTCGGAAATGGCACGAAGACGCAGACGGGCATCGGCGGCGCAATTGAGGGCTTTGGCAAAGGGACGGGCGACCCTGGCGCGTCGGCGAAGGGGTGGTGGTTCGGCCCCTCGGCGGAGGAGATCCGCGCGGAGGCGTTCGTATTCTCTCTCTGGTGGAACGCGCAGTCGGGCGCGGTCCGTTGGCCGGGGTGTGAAGCGGTTGACCAGGGGGCTGATGTCCCCGCTCATGGATGCGCTTCTTGGGTCAAGCGGCGCGGTTGTCGCGGGGATCCTGGCAAACCTGGTTCCCGTGACCGATAAGCGGGTGAAAGCGCTTATCCCGCTGGGGGCTGGTGTCCTGGTTGCGTCAATGATACCCGATAAGCGGGTGAAAATGGTCGGGGTTGGGATGGCGATCGCCGGGACAATTTCCACGATCAAGCAATGGGTGCCCGGCGTTCCCATTTTGGCGGGTGACGATGTGCTTCTTCAATTGCCGGACTATCTGCACCGGCCGGGCCAAACGATGGCCGGTGTTCGGCGGCTGGCAGGGGTGCGCAAACTCGCCGGACCGGTACACGTTATCCCCGGCAAGGGTGAACGGTTCCGAACAATGGCGGATATGTAAATCTGGAGTAGGCACCGGGCAAGCGCTTAATGCGGGCGGCCTGGTGCCTCTTCAGTTCATTGTCAAGTGAGATACGTTACTCAACACTACATCCCGAAGGGGGAAAGTATGGATCAGGACGTAGACGGGCTGGGAGCCCAGCAAGCTCTCGCGAATCTTCAACAGGGCACGTTCGGAACGGAAGGGAGTATGCTTGACTTCCCGGTATACGACCGGATCAAGCTCGTTTCCACGACGCTAGCACATACCATGTTCCAGGCTCCGGTGGGGCAGGGCGGCCGCACGTTGGCGGATACGAACATGGTCCAGGCCGGTGTGGTGCCCCAGGGGCAGAACTGGCGGATTCATGCGTTCAAGATTTCGTTTTTCCTGGGAATATCCATGACAGATGCGATTCAGCTTTTGGTCATGGCGATTCTGAACAATACCACGTTCAATTTCATCATCAACAACAAGGCTACGCAATACCAATGGGTACTCAATGAGATGCTGGGGATAAGTTTTTCCGCGTCCCCGGCTATCACCCAGCAATCGGGAGTTGTCGGCGTTATCAAGGGCATCGTTCCGCTGAATCGGGAAATCACCCTGGCCGCACTCACGCCGTTTCGGGTCGAAATTAACCATTGGGTTGCCCCGGACGCAGGCATTGACAATGCAGAGATTCGGGTGTCGCTCATTACCGATATGAGTCGCGCCGGTTCGTGAGTGACTGAATGGCGTTGTGGCACCGGTGGGGACCGGCCCACCGGTGCATCTTTCCGAAATCTTTAACCAAGCCAAGGAATGAACATGGAAGCGTTGAATCCGTTTATGAGAATCAACGGCAACGATCTTCTGAATGTTCAGAAGTTCCAATATACGGAAAGGCTTTTCATGTCGCAAATTGTCCCCGCCGGACAGCATGCCATGGGAAAGGTCGCCGTATCGAATCTCGGTCACTTCGCTCTGGAATGGATGACCGGGCACTTTACATCCGTATGGAAGGTGGAACAGACGGACACCGATACGGGAGTGGTGCCGATTCGGGCAAAAATGATGGACGGATCGAATCAAAGAACTCTGTTCAATGATTTCGTGCCTGTCGATCTTTTCCTTTCACCGGGAAGAACGCGGTCCATCATTGCGCTATTGAATGCTGAACCTTCGGGAAATCTGTTCGTGCCGACTGAATTCCTTTATGTGTTTCCGGCAAATTCGGAAATACAAATGGAATTCATCAATGATTCCGATTCCGACAACAAGGTGGAAATCTGTTTCCACGGAATCAGGATCAAGGCCGAAGCGGCTCTGAGTCGAGAAGTCGGGTCTAGCTAGTCCGCTGTTTCCGGTGGGGGGAAACGCGCCAAACCCCCGCCGGGAACTTTACAATTTCAAACGTATGGGGTACGGGGTGAAAGATTTAGAATTTGATTTTACCCATTTTGAGGACTGGGATGAGTGCTATTCATACTGGTTCTATTTCCGTATCATTCCAGTGCCGGGCCGGTATAGGGAATTGCTGTCGATTCCGACTCAATACGGGTATGATTTTTTCCTCCGCCGGATAACAACGAAATATTCCGACGACACACGCGGAACTCCTATACGAATTGTGCTGAAAACGCAGGAGCTATGGCGGGACCGGACCTTCGAACCAATGTCGATTCCCCTGGTACTGGAATCGACACCGGCGCAAGTCGTAAGAAATGCCGCCGGTAATTCACTTTCCGGGATACGGAAACTTCACAAGTCAATCAATTATCTCTGGGCGCGTCGGGATCAACTATTTTGCGACCTTGAGGGATGGGGATTATTGGCAAATGAACTGCCCGAGTATATTGACATCCTACTTGAGGGAGTTTACAAGCGAGCACAGGGAGTAGAAACCTAATGCCCGAAATCATCGACATCCTAACGCAACCGGAAACAGAATCGGCTTATTTTGATGTTGATACTGCTTTGGCTGATGTTCCGATTGTCACGCAAGACGGTTTCGTGGTTCCGGCAATTGACAATGTCCTAGGAAGAAGGGCGTTTAATTGGCGGGATAATTTTATCATTCTTTCGTGTGGTGTTTCGCTTCCGGCTGGATTTTCGTTTTCAGAATTTGCGGGACAGGTACGTCCGTATGTTCTTTTAGCTTATTCATGGGCAAGTGATTTGGGTACGAAATACTTGATAGGAAGTGCTTCTGATTCTCTTTTGTATCTGCCCCTTCCAGACTATGAATTCTCTTTAGGGACATACGTCGATGTCGGTTCTTTCAATGGTGGTGGAAACCCTGGAGAAAACTTTGTCCTTTCGTGTGGCCTTTCGGGAAACGAACGTATTTCAATGGTGGGCGTTCCCGCCGCTTATCAGGGGTTACGCTTCTACGTTCCGACGTTTCTTAAGATCCTTCATAATTTACCGATGAGGCTTCCGTAAAATGGCATTGATAAGAGAGATTCCGAAGCGGTCGGTTTTGATCCCGACGGTGAATCGTTTTTCAGCCAATTTCAATTTCCCGGCGGTCGGACAATATGATTTTGGTGTGGCCGCAAATATCAGGGTTCCGGTGTTCCCTGCCGTTCGGGGTATGGTGTATTGGCTAGATCGTATTTCCTTCACGGCAACGGCGGATGAGGGGATTTATCTTTCCGCCATATCAACAATGCCTCTTCTTGATCTGATATGGGAACAGGACGGAACGCGGATTTTTGCGCGGTCCTTCCCCCTTGTGAATTATCGCGACGGGCAGGAAATCAATACAGTATGCGAGTCAACAAAGGGGAATGAACAGGTATTGGCTACGGTTTCCGGCGTCTTGAATCAGGTTCCCGCCCTGGTCGGCGTTGATCCGGTAACTATTCAAATAAGCCTGGAGGTATACCAGGTTTTCGATTTGAATTGGATCAATGCATGGAGAGACAATACCCGCCCTGATATTGGAAAGCGGTTGGTAGGATGAACCAGGCTAGAATTTACCATGGCGGGGGCGTCCGTACCGGAAGAAGTTTTCTTTCCGGTGGTGGGTCAAGCTCCCCTGGTCTTGTCGATTCGGCAACGTCAAGATTTTTTTCTCCCCAAGATTTTTATACCCCGATGGGCGGTGCTCTTTCTTATTGTGGTTCCTTCCTACATTATTTTCCTACGGCTTCGAATACATTTTCATGGCCGTCGTGGGTCCTTCACAGGGACACCCGTGATCCAATGATTCATACTCAATTTATGTTTCCGTCTTTGGCCGTATTGACTGTGCCCGTCAAGATGATCGTTCTCTTTGCCGTAGATGATTCAGGCGCGGCCGGAACTAATGTACAATTTAAAATGGGGTGTCGGGTAACTCCCGACGGTTCTTCGTTTTCTTTCGGACCGTCAACAGTCTCTGTAGTAAAGGCAATTGCTCCGGCTTTGTATACGCTTTACATGACGGCGGAAACGGATGTCACGATAAGCGGGACTCAGAACCCGGCGGGTATAGCAAATATCCGAATCCGAAGGATCAATGGACCGGATGGTCCAGAAGATCAATATGAGGGTGATTTGATTTTCCTTGGTTTGCGTATGCGCTGGGGGGTATAGGTGCCTGTTATCAATGGAGTAGGGGCTCCGATAAATTTCCCGGTCGATTTGACGGGGAATCAAGGGGCGTCCCCGCGTGTGAATGTTGCCGAATCGCGATTTGAGTACATTCGACACCCCCTAGTTTTTCCCCTGGTTGGTGCCGCTTCGATAGTCCCGAATTTGGATGTAGGGAATTGTTTTGACCTTACGCTGACTGCTAGTACCTGGACTATGGCCGTCCCGACCTTCGCGGGGATTGCCGCGAACTATGATGGGCGACTGTTCATGTTCAGGATACGCCAGGATGGGGTAGGGAATCGTACCCTTGCCTGGGGAGTTGGTTATCGGTTCTCGTCTGATTTGCCTGTTCCGGTAATTTCACCG
>Ga0307445_10000972_pt1 | contig 15960 bp, 15 predicted proteins | sample SalMarSW160330MG_FD_202147 | JGI IMG/M metagenome (GOLD analysis project Ga0307445, IMG submission 202147) | Salt marsh sediment microbial communities from the Plum Island Ecosystem LTER, Massachusetts, United States - SW1603-30 | ecosystem: Environmental > Aquatic > Marine > Intertidal zone >...
CATCTCTTTACACTTGAATGGGAAGAGGATGAATTCAGGTGGTACATAGATGGAAATTTGTATTTAACCCAGAATGATTGGTATACAAATTCGGCAGAATATCCCGCACCGTTCGATCAGGAATTTTACCTGATTCTTAATGTTGCAGTTGGCGGCAACTGGCCCGGTAATCCCGATGAGACCACTTATTTTCCACAGGTAATGGTAATAGATTATATTAGAGTATACAAAAAAGCAGAATAATACATACAACGAATAAAAACCTGAACATTTCTCAATTTTTTAATCTTATTATCCAGATGCGATTTCTTACCACAATAATTTTACTCTTATTAATTCTTTTTCATCCTCCCTCAACACAAGCTCAATCAAATAATGTAGCTAAAACGGGCAACGTCAAAATTTCAGATGATGAATTTAAATATCGTTATGAATTATCCCCTATGGTTTTGCCTAAAGAATTCATAAATGAAGACTCCCTTAAATACATTTTCCTTTATTCCCTGATTGCGGAAAAGCTTTGGGCTATGGAAGCTATCGATAAAGGATTGAACACAAGTGAAAGATTCGAATTTTATTTTACCCCGATAAAAAAAGCAATCATCCGGGACAAACTATTTGAGCTGGAAATTAAAGATAAAGTTAATGTTACAGCAGAAGATATTAACAACGGCATAAAAAATTATTTGAGAATCCCCAAAGTAAAGGTCCTTTCATTTTACGATTCAACGAAAGCTTTTTATTCTTATAAGAGATTGGTTAAGCTTGGATCAATAGATTCGCTGGTAAAAGCTGACACTTCTTTGATCACAAATGTTTCAACGTTCAGAATAAAATTTACAACTTTCAAAGATGAAGCAATCGAAAATATGATTTTCAATCTTGCTCCAAAACGGTTCACTAAACCGATAAAAAATGATAACGCATGGTTCATCTTCCAGATCGATAGTATAAAAACAAACTTACCTTCAGGATCACAAGAAAAATTGCTGAAAGATGTGGGGGAATTAATCAGAAATCGTAGAATTAAAAATCTATATAACAAATATTACGCGGAAGTGTTCAGGGGCTATTCTATTCAAGCCGATGAAAAATTATTCACAACTCTTACAAATACTGTTTTTAATATTCTTGAGTCCGATCTTGAACGTGAAGCTGCACAACCCGATTCTTCAAAAATATTTTTAACTGAAGCCGATTTTGACAGAATAAAACAAACCCTCGGTAAAAAGGTTCTCAACTCCGGACTTTTTACAACAAAATTCGGGGAGGTGACCTTAAATGATTTTTTAAGTGACTTAACCATGTTGAGTGTTGCTTTCCCCGAATTATCTAAAAATTCTATAAATAAAGTTCTATCGAATAAACTCAAAACAGTTATGCAGCAGGAAACCTTCTACCAATTGGGAGTTAAAAAAGGATTAGCGAATTCAGCAGATGTACAATCCCAGTTAATGCCATGGAGGGACAACTTACTGGCGCAAATAATTAAAAACACATTTAATTCAAAAGTAACTATTTCTGAAGATGATATACAGAAATATTATGCTCGAATAATTAATGATTCATCGGCAATTACAAATTATACATACTCAATGATTTCCTCCGGCTATCTTGAAACCATTGAAAAAATCTTTAATATGCTAGCAATCGGACAGGATCTGGAAGAGATTGAAAACTATTATAAAAATACGGATAGCGTGACTATTATTACAACCGAGGAATTATCGAATCCGATCATAGACAAAATAAAATCCCAATTTTATTCTTCGGACTTAAAGAAAAACAACTGGTATGGTCCAATCAGATTGAATGATACTTATGCGTTGGTTAAAATTCTCGACGTTAAGGAAATAGATGCATCTACAGAGAATGATTTTATAACTATGAAAGACAGGATAAAATCCAGGTTATATTTTAAAAAACTGGATAGTTTATTAGAATCGGAAACAGTTAAACTTGCAAACAAATACGGGGTTTCAATTTATCCGGGTGAATTGAACGATCTGAAACTCTCTAACATAGAAATGTTCGTCGTTCGTTATCTTGGGTTTGGAGGTAGGATTGCAGCCATACCTGTTACAACACCATTTTATAAATGGTATTATATGTGGAAATCAGAGAAAAAAATTAATCCTTAATCGATATCAACACAGCACTATCAGTTTAAAAATTACTGCCGTTTTTTAAATACATTAATTATTCTGTCTATCATCTCATTCGATTCCTTTTTAATTATCATACGTTTAGGATCAGCTTCAAACCATGCCAATGTTTTTTTTATTCCCTCACTAAAAGGAATGACCGCTTTATAACCGGGAACAAATGTTTTGATTTTTGTATTATCAAAAATTACGCTGTAAGATTTATCTCCAAGTAGTGATCCGGTTAATGAACTCTCAACCTCACATATAAAATCCGAAGGTATATGAATAATATTCGCTTTAATTCCAGCAGCTTCAGCGACCGCTTCGTAAATCTGGTCCCAGGTAAGTATTTCATCAGAAGTGATATGAAAAGGATGTCCTATTGCCTGTTGATGTCCGATTAAACCGACAAAACCTTTTGCGAAATCTTCAGCATGTGTTATAGTCCAAAGCGATGTTCCGTCGCCGGGCACAATTACTTCTTTTCCTTTTTTCATTCTATCGATTATCGTGTACTCTGTCCACCCACCCATAATCAGAGGAATAACAGTATCAAAAGTTAATGAAGGACGAACAACAGTTATTGGAAAATCTTCATCCCGATAAGCTTTATTTAACCTTTCCTCACAAGCAATTTTGTACTGAGAATAATCCCAGACAGGATTGTACAAAGGAGTTGATTCCGTAATTACAGGATGAGAAGGTGGTTTCTGGTAAGCAGAAGCTGAACTTATAAAAATATATTGTTTGGTTTTCTTATTAAATAAGTTTATATCCTGTTCAATGTCATTTGTATTAAAAGCAATCCAGTTAACAACACAATCCCAGGCATGATCTTTCAAAGTGTTTTTAATTCCGGGTGCCGAGATATCTCCCTTAATGGTTTTTGCACCGGGTATTTCAACACCTCTTGTTCCTCTATTCAGCAAATAAAGATCGATTCCATTCTCAACACATAATTTACTAACAGAGGTGCTTATATTTCCTGTTCCGCCGATAAAAAGTACTTTCAAAACAATCCTCGCTTTTTAATTTAAGGTTTAATCTGAATAGTAAAATATTTAACATTCTTTATTCTACCTTAAATGTAATTTATCTATAGTTTCTTTTTAAAACAAAAAAGGCTGTTCATTTCTGACAGCCTTAATTTATTGGTTTTAATAATTAGTTTTCGACGGTTATTTTATTTCAAGAGTAGCATCTTCCTAGTTAATGTAGTTTCACCCATTCTTAATCGATAAATATATATTCCACTAGTTAGTCCTTCGGCATTAAAGCTAAATGAATATTCTCCCGCTTCAAGAAGTCCCTTAGTAACCGTGCCTACTTCTTCCCCAAGAGCACTATATACTTTTAGTATTACTTCACCTGTTTGAGGCAATGAGAAACTAATTGTAGTAGCAGGATTAAACGGATTTGGGTAATTCTGTTTTAATTCCAGTTCATTAGGCAATTTAATATTTACTTCAAGAATTTCTGAATAAGTATTGGTACCGTCATTATCAATTTGTCTTAATCTGTAATAATACTTTCCGGTTAGTTTTATTCCTTCATCCCAATAGCTGTAAGATTTGGGTGAATTGCTGCTCCCATTTCCTTTTACAAAACCAAGCACACTCCATTCATCCTTTTCGTTAGATCTTTGCACTTCAAATCCATAGTTGTTTATTTCGGTCTGTGTTTCCCATTTCAAGATTATTGATTCACCCTTAATAACTGAAGAAAAAGAACTTAATTCGACAGGCAGTGGATCCGTTATTATTTTTGCCATTTCAATTGTACCAAAACCATTATAAATATCCCAACTTCCATTTTCTGACCCGTTAACCCTTGCAAGAGTACGGGCAGAATCAAAACTGCAATTCAGTGTATTTGCAATAAATGCCAATTGCCCTGCAATATATCCATTAGCATAGCTTGAAGCATTATTCGGACTTATCGGATCAATTGAATAAAATTCAAGTTTGTATGCAGTCTGATTGCTATCGGTCCCCGCCCCCGTAATAACAACTGGTGAATTAATTACATCACCTGAAAACGCTTCAATATATGAATTACTGCCCACGGGCATAACCAGTTTTACAGAAGGATAACTTGGAGCAAGGGTTATACCATAGGCAACTCCAGTGGTTGAACGTATCATTAAATCATAATCATTTGCAGCTGCATAGTCAAAACTTGCTTGAAGTGAGTTTTCGTATAAAATAATATCTCCTGTATAAGCATTGCCATTATAACTTGAGTAACCCATCAAAAAGGCATTTTCAACGTCTACATCATGCTGCCCACCGATTCCAGAAACAATTACTCTGTTGATTTGTTGAGCAGTAATTATTGAACTCATTTGTATAGCTAGAATAATAGAAAGAAGAGACCTAATCATCATTTCCCATCTTGTGTAATGTTATTGAAATCTTATGGTGAAAAAGCCAATTTATAGACCAGACAATAATGTCGGTTTTTGGCTTAAAAGATGGGAACGATTAGTAATAAATGAGATCTGATAGGTAATTAATACCGGCGCATTTATATAGTTTCTACAATCTATTTGCCTGAAACTAAAAAAGAATCTTTTCTACAATAAAAAAAGGCTGCCTATTAAGACAGCCTTAATTTCCGATTCATCTGAGTCACCCCTTCGACTTTTCAGAGTGACGACAGTTCTATATAGATTTAATTATTTTAAAAGTGACATTTTCTTTGTTAATAAGGTTTGATTGGTCTTCATCTGGTAAATATACATTCCACTCGGCAGATTTACTGCATTGAAGTTTACAGCGTATACTCCCGCTTCCCTGTAACCATCTAAAAGTGTTGCTACTTCTTCTCCTAACGCATTAAATATTTTTAGAGAGACATCTCCGGAATTTGGAATTGTAAAGCTAATTGTAGTAGATGGATTGAATGGGTTTGGATAATTCTGATTTAATTCCAAATTAGTTGGTAATCCAATTTTTATTTCCACAATATTTGAATAATCATAGCTGCCATCATTATCTATTTGTTTCAACCTGTAAGAATAGCTGCCAGATCTTAGGTTATTATCTGTATAGCTATATTCCTTAGGTGAGTTGCTGTTGCCTGAGCCATTTACAAATCCAATTTTCTGCCAATCTGTGCTTAGTGAAGATGAAGAACGCTCTATCTCAAATCCATAGTTACTAACCTCTGTTGCTGTTGCCCACTTTAATGATACAACATTACCACTGACCGAACCGGAAAATGAGGTCAATTCTACCGGGACTGGTGCTGTAACTTCATAGCTAAAGGAAGTAGATTCTATGCCATTGCCGTCTTGTTTAATAAAACGAATCATCATCCCCGAAGTCACTCCATCTGGAGTTGCAGCTGTATTTGAAATAACGAGCGTTATATCATAAATCATTATAATGGTGCCAGGGATAGCATCAGGGACAGTGATCTTACCAGCACTATATGTTGCTGTGCCATCGATAAACGAAAATGATGCCCCAACAGGGAGTGAAGAACCTATGAGAACTGGCATATATGAAGATCCAGTGCCGTCATCACCAAGAGCAAATGTGACTAGGGTTATTGTATACATCGCCTGTCCGGGAGTACCAGCTTGAATTACACCATTTTGAGAGCCAACAGACGCGTAAATTAAATCATTAGAGGCAAATGTGGTTGTGAAACATGCTATTACAACAAGAAAGAAAGTATTGACTAATCTTAGTAAAAATTTTTTCATTTTGCCCTCACAATTATAAGATTAATTATAACTGGTCAGTAATCTTACAAATATTGAAGTTCCAGAATCCAGATTGTAATGAAACTTAATATAATAACTAATCTAATACAAGTATCATTGTAAGATTTTTCTCAATATAATATAAAATTACTTTGTAGTTTTCTTAAAGTAATTTATGTAAGTGATTTGTTATATGAAAATTATAAAGATATGATCAGGAAGAACTCTATGCTCAAAAAGTTACAGGGTGATGTCTCGTTATGGAATGCTAATAATTCCATTAAATCTTTATGATTCCTGGATTATATAACATAAAAAAGCCCGATTATTTACGAATCGGGCAATTAAAACTCCCGGAGGTCACTAGATATTTTTAAAACTGCACATTTCCTCATATAGTCCTTTTTCCTCACAATGATTAAAAGATGTATTATAAATACAGAGACTATCATTTAAAAATTGATGTTAGGAAACATCCGACATCAAAATAATTTTTGTCCTGCTTTTTAATTGTCTAATTCAGAAAAACTATATAATCAATCATTTAATAATTTATTTGGGAAGCAAAGAACAACCTTGTACCTAATACACCGCCGCAGTCGTGAAACTGCGGAATATCCGGTCCCTTGGTTGTAGTAGTTTGATCTCCAATAGTAGTTTTAACAGTACTTGCCGGCGTTATAAAAAATCCGAGATTATATCCTGCGTAAAATTCTAAGTGCAACTCATCCCAAGTCTGCACATACGCACTTGCATTAACTCCCAATCCTAATTCCGACGTGGAATATTTATACATTTCTTTTGTTCCTTCAGTTGGTGTATTTGTTTGTTCCTCATCATAGTAAATAATGCTGAACCAGGTACCCACAGACCAGTAAACGGAGTTATCCATTCCTCTTGGATAGTAATGATATCCTAACTTTAAGCCCAATTCAGTGGCATTCAAATCACTTGAAAAGCCTTCATTAGATGAACTTTCGTTATCTGTAAGGATACTACCAATTAGACTCAGACTTGTTTTTCTGCTAATATATCAGTCTAAACCTAACCCCGTAACCCAATTATTGCTTTGAGTACTCTCTCCATTGTAAATTGAATAAGAATCAATTTTTTGTTTTCCTATTGTAAAATCTTTTTTCCACATAAAGTTCATTGCCCAGCATCTTCCAACTCCATCCAAAGGTTTTGCTGCAGCAGAAGTATCCTGTGCGTTTAGTAAAAATGAAGTGAAGAAAAGAATAATCAACAAAAATAAAATAAACAGTAATGAATGTTTTTTCATAACGACCTCCTATCAATAAAAATTGAAAAAGAATTATTTGGTTCTCTCATCAAATAAGAATTTTCAATAAATGTAAATAACAATTGATTAAGTAACAGATGTTGTCTAAAGAAAGCTTCCATACTCTTTTTTAAGCTCGGTCATACTTTTCGGATCTCCGATAATTGTAAGTCGGTCACCTTCCATTATTATTGTACTACCTGTTGGTATAATCGTTTGTCCCTGCCTTCTTAACATAGCAACCAGGCAACCCCGTGGAAATTTTATTTCTTTAAACGATTTGTCTATCAGTGAAGCCGTTTCATTTTCTCTGTTTACACTAAGAGACAGACACCGATCTTCATGAATTAGTGCTTCCTTCAGTTCCTGTTCATCTTTAGCCGATGTCCATTCCTCCTCAAATGAGTCATCCTCAACTCTGCCTGCAATCTGTGCTAAAATTCTTAAATGCTGTGTCGGATCTTTTTCAGGACTAACTAAAAAGAAAACCGCATGAATAAACTGTTCTTCTTCCTCAAAATCCGTAAGCGGATTTTTAAATTTTATATGAACTCCGTTTTTTGCACGAACAATGACCATCTCTGCCTGGGTTAATCCTCCTAATCTCAAATGAGGTAAAGCTATTCCATGTATTACAGGCGTAGCACCTATCCTTGTTCCTTCCAGAAAAAGTTTTTCAATGTCCGTAACACTTTTCTGAACAAACTGGGAAATCCAAGCCGCTGCCGGTTTAACAACCTCCGCAAAATCTGATTTATCAGATAAATCAATTACATGACTTCTCATTACTATTTCATCAAAAGGATCGGACTCTCTTAAACCTTTTTCTTTTAGAATTCCTCTTAGTTCCGTATCCAATCCGGTATAACGCAGTCTTCCTAATCTCTCAAAGAGATGATAAATTGCTCCCGTACGAACAACTCTTAATCTTCCATATGACCAATACCAGATTATGCCAATCGCAATTAGTCCGAAGCTAAATAATAATGACATCAATCCCATTTCTATAATTAGAAAGAATGGCAGGATAATTCCAATTAATTGCATCCAGGGATATAATGGAGATTTAAAGCCCGGGTCATACGCTTCAATTTTGCTTTCCCTGATAATGATTACCGCTAAGCAAATGAATGCGAAAACCATAAGTTGAAATGCACTTGCAAGTTTCGCTATTCCGGTTGGATCTAAAAATAGAAGAATTATAACAATCGTTCCGACGGTAACCAGTATTGCAAATATAGGAGTGCCCCATTTGCTGAGTTTTAAAAAGAAGCGCGGCAGAAGATGGTCACGGCCCAAGGCAAGTGGATATCTCGATGCACTAAGTGTACCGCCATTTGCTACAGATATGAAGGCAAATAGGGCTGCTATGGAAAATATAAGTACTCCCCCTTCACCAAATATGTATTCACCTGCTGTTGCAACTGGAGTTAGATCACCCATAAAATGTTCAATCGGAATTACCCCGGTCATTATTATTGTACCTAATATATAAATGAGTAATGCTGTGCCAAGTGCTAAAAAAATCCCAAGAGGTAGATTACGCTCAGGATTTTTAACCTCTTCTGATAAACTTGCAATGTTTGTTAATCCCACATAGCTTATGTATACTAATCCAGACGCTGAAAGAATTGATGACCACCCGGAGGAGAAAAAATTATCAAAATTTGCCTTATTTACCTGGGGTAATCCATTACCAACAAAAATTAACAATAAGAATAGAAGTACGGCAACTAATATCACCTGTAGTCTACCACTCTTTTGGGAACCGAACAGACTGAGCAAACCGAGCACAAGTGCAATCCCTACCGCTACGGGAACTATTTGAATTGATGGAAAAAATAATTTTATATATGCACCCATACCGATTAGAGCAAAAGAAACTTTTAACACCAATGCAGACCATGTGCCTAATCCTCCAACTGTACCTATCATCGGTCCTAAAGTTCTATCAAGAAAATAATAAACCCCACCAGCTCTGGGCATGGCTGTTGCTAACTCAATTATAGAAAACATAGCAGGCACTAATGGAATTACAGCGATCAAGTAAACCAAAGGAACAGCAGGACCAGCTTCGACTGCAGCCAAACCGGGAAGGAGAAAAAATCCGGCACTTAAAGTCGTACCGGTTGCTATAGCGTACACGTGAAAAAGATTTAATTCTTTTTTAAGACTCTTATGGCGTTTATTAATCATAAAATAAATACAAGTATAAAGGGATTTTAGTCATGTACTAAGCAACAAATGGTTAATTGATTCCGTGTGCAGCTCACCAACAGAATTGTCTGTTTTTTTGCAACAGTAAAATTGATAATGCAAAGCCACTCTGCTATACCTATTGAAACCGGAATTATAAGAATATCATTAAAAAAAACAGAGGGATAAGCGCTCAAGCCTTCAAAAGGAAAAAAACTTTTCAGAGAAAGTGTAAGCCAGATACCTATTCTTCCTACTGTACCAAGTACAGTTCCCAAAGGCATATCCAGAAAATAATACACTCCACCTGAACGCGGCATTGCAATCGCAAGTTCTACCTTACTCATCATTCCCGGAATGAGGGGAAAGAGAGAAAGAAGGTAAGCAAGAAACATCGGTGAACACATGTAAACAGCGACGATTTCTGGTAGTAAAAATAATCCCCCGTTAATTGTTGCACCCTTTGCCAGGGTAAATACGTCAAAACGCTTTAGCTCTTTTTTAAGCTTATTCTGTTTCTTTTCAAACATGGAGCAAATCTACTTAAAACTGAGATTTGTTGAAAATTCCGTCAGGGTTATATGAATCCATTGATACCTGAAGGATATTTTTGAAAATTAAATATTGTCGAACCAGAGTAGACAGATTCGAGGAATTAGAAATGATTTCGACTATAATACCAATAAAGTCGATATTTCGAAATCACGAACTTTAAGTGTTCAGACGTAACTCGTTTGTTGACATTAAATTAGAGTATTTCTATTTTCCTATTCAACAAAATTAACTAGAACAATCTAAGAGGTGATTTTTGAAGTCATTAACTAAAATGACCTTAATTTTAGCAGTGATCGGTTTAGTTGGATTTACAATTGTAGCTAATGAATATGACACGTCCGATTCACTCAATCTCAGCGAGGAATTCAGTCCTATACAGGAAACGGTTTACGGAAATATTTCAAACATCCAGTACAAGGATCTGGGCACCATGAAAGCATCCTGGTACGGTCCAAGATTTCATGGGAGAATTACGGCAAATGGTGAGATTTATAACCAAATGGCGTATACTGCAGCCCATAAATCGCTTCCTTTCGGCACATTATTACGAATTACAAACCCCATAAACAATAAATCTCTAATCGTAAGAATAAATGACCGCGGTCCATACATACCGGGCAGACAGCTTGATCTCTCAAAAGGAGCTGCTCAAAAGCTTGGTGTATTGTTCAGTGGTGTGAAAAAACTAAAGGTTGAAGAAGTAATAATTAGTGGTATAAATAATCCGTTAGTACCCGCTGGCTAACACGATAATATCTCTACTTATAAAGCCCGGTAAATAATTACCGGGTTTTTTATTTTTAGTAGAGTTATTTTATTCCCTCCGTTTTTTTAATTTAACTTTCTGATTTATCCGAGATGTGCAACAAATCACATCCGAACGATTTCGATAAAATTCATCAATTTAGAATAAACATTTATGAAACTAAATCTCGGCTGCGGAAAAGATATTAAAGAAGGATATATTAACCTCGATGTGGTTGATTACGGCGGAAACCGGATTCACGATCTGAATAAATATCCCTATCCTTTTGAAGATAATACCTTCGATGAAGTTTATGCTTCACATATTCTGGAACACCTGGATAATTTTCACAAGGCTGTCACCGAGTTATACCGGATTATCAAGCCGAATGGATTACTAATAGTTTATGCGCCTTTCTTTCTGAATACAAAATACTTTGGTGAGCCAGATCATAAAATTCCGTTTTCAATTCGTACGTTTGATAATTATGAATTTATCGGAAACCGAAAGCTTAAATTTTATGAGAAGTGGAAACTGAACCATAGAACTAATTACGAAGGCAAAGCACAGTTTGAAGTGATCAAAAAGAAATTCATCACTTCACATTTTGCTGCTTTAAAGTGGATGGATTTTATAGTGAATATCGAGCCGGTAATGTACGAAAGATTTTTTGCCGGGATTTTTTCTCCCGAAGAAGTTTTTTTTGAATTAAAGGTGATTAAGTAGATTCTTTATCCTGTTTCATCCTGATTCCCTCAACGACAATTAAAAGCCAACCTATGAGAAAACAAATTCCGCCAACAGGAGTTATCATCGCAAGGAATTTAACTGCGGATTGTGCATAAATGTATAACGAACCTGAAAATAGCACGATACCCACAATCATTACATAAGCGGCTTTAAAAAACTTTTCCCTGCCCGCAAAAGCTATGGCAAGTATGGCAACGGAGTGTAAGAGATGATATAGAATACCGGTTTTATAAATTTCAAGCATTTCGCGAGAAAGAACATCGGAAAGACGATGTGCACCGAAAGCTCCGAGAGCTATACCTGTAAAGCCAAGAAACCCGGCTAAAATTATCAGGATTTTTTGATTACTCATAATTACTCCATCTCCGGTTACAAATTCATTTTTACTGCTGATAAAAATTACTAAATTTGAATTCAATTAATAACAATCATCAACCAAAATGAAAAAACTTCAGAAATTAGTTCTGCCATTATTATTTATAGTGATCTTTTTGCTGATGTATTTATTTTATTTCAAACAGGAAGGAAAATTAGGATCATTTTCTGATTTCGATCCAAATAACAGTGCTGTAAAAGATATAAGAGTTACAGTTCTACAAGACAGGGGTATCAGTAAAACTTCGGATAGCGGTGCCATTTTCTTTGCTTCCGATAGAAATAGCACAGTTATACAAATAAATGCAGATCATATACCTCCCGGGTTTGAATCTGCAACAATCGTAATTTTAAAAGGACATCTTAGCCCGGGAAACAGCTTCCATGCACATGATGTTGTGCTTGAATAAAAATTATGAGCAAGTTTCAACTAACTTCAAGTTATAAACCTTCCGGAGATCAGCCGCAGGCGATTAAACAGCTTGTCGATGGATTAAAACGCAATGAAAAATTCCAGACTCTGCTGGGAGTTACAGGAAGCGGTAAAACTTTTACGATATCAAATGTTATTAATGAAATCAATAAACCCACTCTGATTATTTCACATAATAAAACACTGGCAGCACAACTTTATTCCGAATTCAAATCTTTCTTCCCCAACAATGCAGTTGAGTTTTTTATTAGTTATTATGATTACTATCAACCGGAAGCTTATGTTGCAAAGAGTGATCTTTACATCGAAAAAGATTTTTCCGTAAACGAGGAGATAGATCGTCTTCGTTTAAAAGCAACCACATCACTGATTGAAGGACGTTCCGATGTGATTGTGGTTGCAAGCGTTAGTTGCATTTATGGTATTGGTGCACCACAGGAGTACGCCAACCAGATTATATTCCTACACAAAGGAGAAACTGTAGAAAGGAAAAAACTTTTAAGAAAATTAATCGACATCCACTATGTAAGAAATGATTCAGACTTTTCGCGAGGTACATTCAGAGCCCGCGGCGATGTTGTGGAAGTTATTCCTGCGTATCAATACGAAGAGGCTTTAAGAATTGAATTCTGGGATAATGAAATTGAACGTTTGTCGGTGATCGATGCAATTACCGGTGAAATTATAAAAGAAGTTGAATCAACGCCAATTTATCCAGCGAAGTATTTCTTAACAGATCGGGACAGACTTCAAAAAGCAATTCATACTATAGAAGTGGAACTAAAAGAAAGATTAGATGTTTTACGTAAGGAAGAAAAATATCTCGAAGCACAACGGCTTGAACAGAGAACTCGCTTCGATGTGGAAATGATAAAGGAAATAGGTTATTGTTCCGGTATCGAAAATTATTCAAGACACATGGATGGAAGAGAATCGGGTTCGCGTCCATACACACTATTTGATTATTTCCCGGATGACTTTTTATTAATTATAGACGAATCTCATGTTACCGTACCACAGCTCCGGGCAATGTACAATGGAGACAGAAGAAGAAAAGAAACACTTGTTGAGTTTGGTTTCCGGCTTCCATCAGCGCTCGATAACAGACCAATGAAATTCGAGGAATTCGAAGCAAAACTCAACCAGGTTATATTTGTTGGTGCTACTCCAAGTGATTACGAATTAGAAAAGAGTGGCGGAGTTATCGTGGAACAGATTATTCGTCCTACAGGTTTACTCGATCCTGCCATTGAAATAAGACCGGTAAAAGGGCAGATCGATGATCTGATATCCGAAATTCGTGAAAGGGTAGTAAAAAAAGAAAGAACCTTAGTTACTACACTGACTAAAAAGATGGCAGAAGATCTTTCCGATTATCTTGATAAAATCGGGATATTGGTAAGATATATCCACAGCGATATTGACTCTTTAGAAAGAGTAGAAATACTTCGTGATCTACGTCTTGGTGAGTTTGATGTTCTGGTAGGAGTAAATCTCTTAAGAGAAGGGCTCGATCTTCCCGAGGTTTCCCTTGTTGCAATTATAGATGCAGATAAAGAAGGATTTCTTAGAAGTGAAAAATCTCTTATGCAAACCGCGGGACGAACAGCAAGAAATGTTAATGGGAAAGTAATTATGTATGCTGACGTAATCACACAGTCTATGCAAAAAACAATCACTGAAACCAATAGGCGAAGAAAGCTGCAAACAGAGTACAACCGGACACACAATATCACGCCGGTAACAATTTATAAAAGCACAGAAGAAATTTTGAATTCAACATCAATAGCAGACGTTAGAAGAAAAGAGGAAAAAGAAGATTATGGTTTTGCAAAAGTAGCGGAACCTGTTCTTAAGTATATGGATTCAGAGCAAAAAAAGGATTTAATTGAACAACTTAGAGAACAAATGCATCAGGCAGCAAAAGACCTTGAGTTTGAGAAAGCTGCATCATTAAGAGATGAGATTACTAAGTTGGAAAAAATGCTTGGATAATTTTCTCTGTGTACTCTTTTATCGATTTACTTTTACTTCCGTATATGCATCTACAGTTTCGTAAACTCTAACATTCACACAGCTAATATTATCCGGAAGCTTTGCGGAGATTATCTCCTCAGAAATATATTTACAGATATTTTCGACAGTAGACTCGAAATTAACTACAACTTTTTTCGAATTCATCTTTTCCAAAAAATCCAATGTTATATTATCATCATCCTTAACCATAAAAGAGTGATCAAGTTTTTCAATTATGGGATTGAGCATCTTTTCAACATCATAAAAATCTATTACCATTCCCGATTTGTTTAGTTCCCCATTAAACTCTACAATCATTTTGTATGAATGCCCATGAATGTTTTTGCATAACCCGAAATGCTCCGGTAGCCTGTGTCCCATTTCCCAATGAAATTCTTTTGCTACTTTCATCAAACTCCTTTCGTTTCCGGGTGCCAGATATATTTATGCATCTGAAGTTGAAATCTGACATCAAGCTTATCTTCAAGGATCCAGTTAACAAGAGTAATTGGTTCCAACTCACCAAAAACAACGGAGAAAAGTATTGAACATATTCCTGTAAGATTATATTTAACAATAATATCTTTTGCCCAGTCATAATCTTCCCTATTGCCGATTACAAATTTTAACTCATCCGTGCTTTTAAGAAAGTTTACATTTTCATAGAAATTCTTTTTCAACATTCCGCTGGAGGGACATTTCAAATCCATTATAATCTTTACTCTTTCATCAACATTTTCAATCGAAAGACTGCCGCCAGTTTCCAACAATACATCAAATCCTTCATCACAAAGCAGTTTCATTAGTGGAAAACATTCCTCCTGGAAAAGAGGTTCTCCGCCCGTTACTTCAACAAGTTTGCATCCGAATTTCTTTACTTCTTCAACAATTTCTTCTATTGATTTATCTTTACCATCGTAAAAAGCATATTCCGTATCGCAGTAAGTGCATCGCAAATTACAGTAGGTCAAACGGACAAAAACACACGGCAAACCCGCCGAAGTACTTTCTCCCTGAACAGAATAATATATTTCGTTTACTTTAAGCATCGTTTCATTGATTATTTAGTTAAAAGCCTGTTTTATACCCAAAATTAACAAACAACTGTTTGATATGGAACTCATAATTCGATATATTTTCACCTCAAATTTTGCAAAATTAAAGAAAAAAGGTAAACGGTAAATGGCATCTCATAAATCAGCCGAAAAGAGAATAAGATCTACGGAAAGAAAAAAGGAGAGAAATAAAATAATCTCTTCCCAGATAAAAACGAAAGTTAAAAATATCCTGAACACCAATGATAAAGAAAAGGCTGAAAAGAATTATAAGGAAGTCGTTGCTTTATTAGACAGAAGCGCTGTTAAGGGAAGAATCCATAGAAACACAGCCTCCCGGAAAAAAGCAAGGCTTACAAAACATCTGAACAATTTAAAACCTGCTGAAGCTAAAAAATAAAAGAACAAATTTTTTATAATGAAAAGGCTCTTCAGGAATGAAGAGCTTTTTTAGTTTAAATTATTCAATTGAATATTCACCTTCAGTTCTTGGTACGAAATACCTCACTGGTTGAATTCCTCCTTTTTCATTTTTCACAGCTTTAACTTTTCTTTTAACAAGAACACTGTGCTCTATTAAAAGACCTTCTTCTATTTTACAGCCGAAAATATATGATGTACCTTTAATTAAAACATTTTTACCAATTCTAAGCGGGAATTCATCGCTGCCGGTCAAGTTCACACTGGATTCAAT
>Ga0307445_10000974_pt1 | contig 15950 bp, 23 predicted proteins | sample SalMarSW160330MG_FD_202147 | JGI IMG/M metagenome (GOLD analysis project Ga0307445, IMG submission 202147) | Salt marsh sediment microbial communities from the Plum Island Ecosystem LTER, Massachusetts, United States - SW1603-30 | ecosystem: Environmental > Aquatic > Marine > Intertidal zone >...
ATGAGTCGATTGGTGAAAAACCAACAATAGCAGTGACTATCGTACTTCTGATCATCTTGAGCCGAGTTGGCACTCAAGTAAGCAAACTATTAGCCACCACAGTTGGATTACAATCACTTGTGCAGGTAGGAATCACCAGTTTCACGATAGTCCTCATTGCTGTTCTCGGATTATTGGTACCTGTATACTGGATGTGGCAACGTAAGAAAAATCCAAAGTGAATTGACGGAATGGATAACCAGCTATATTTGCATGAAATGTAATGTATAGCATGAGTCACCATGCTAATCAGACGATTACAGGACCGAGAACCAATCAATGCTTTAGATAATACCATAATTCGTGAGATTCTTAATCCGAAACACGAATCCCAACCTTTGGTCCTTAATTATAGCCTTGCTCACGCAACACTGAAACCAGATGGAAAATCACTCCCTCACAAGTTCCATGAAGCATCTGAGGTGTATTATATTCTCAAGGGAAAAGGTCTGATGCACATTGATAATGATACCACTGAAGTGTCCCTTGGAGACACTATCTACATACCTCCGCAAGCGATTCAATGGATTGAAAATACGGGTTCAGAAGATCTAGAGTTTCTTTGTATTGTAGACCCTGCTTGGCAACCAAATGCTGAGGAGCTGGTTTAGTATAATTTTCTACGCATCAAGCAAATACCCTCTATCGACAGCTTCATTGATGAGATTTTGAGCAAACTCCCAGAGAGCAGTGGATCCTTTTGCTATGTGATGATTTCGTTCGATTACCTGACTCTTCTTTATTCCATGCTTTTTCCATGCATATCCTTCTGAATAGATATTGAGTATGAGTGGTTGTAACCTATCTACTGATGCTGCAAATCGCGCCTCAGGTGTTTCCATAGCCTCAAACTCTTCCCAGAAATCAATGTACTCTTGTGCCATCTCGTTTGGTAGAATACTAAAGATTCGATGAGCTGCTTCACGTTCTCGCTCGACTTTTCCTTCTCTACCCTGGTCATCGTAGCAGAATGTGTCACCAGCATCTATCTCAACTATATCGTGGATTAGAACCATTTTCAATGTTCGAAGAAGGTCAATAGAAGAATCATTAGAGTACTCTGAGAGAACCATTACTAACATTGCGAGATGCCAGGAGTGTTCAGCATCATTTTCCTGTCTCTTATCCTTAATCAAAACAGTCTGCCTTAGAATCTGTTTCAGATCATCTATCTCTCTTAGAAATTCTATTTGTTGACGTAATCTTTCACTCATGTACACAACGTGACACCTTACTGTATTCTTTTAGGCTCTATTTCAAAATATATCCCCTAAAATTGTACCCCTTAGTAAACAGTCGTTTTGAGAAGACCATAGCATGAGCGGAGAACAAAAAGTTGATGAGAAGAAGAATCATAATACAAAGTGTTGTGCTTGGAGGATATACGAATGGGCTCAGAGAACGCCAAGATAGTTATTGTCGCAACAATCATAATAATTGGTATCTCTAGTGCAGCTTTTCTCTCGATATCCAACTCTGATGACTCAGCTGTTACTCCGAACTCTTCAGGGATTGCAACACTGACTATTTGTGGTAACAGCTCGGACTTACTATATCCTGAACTATCTGAAGCAAACTTTGAATTCTTGAATAATGGCAGTTGGCTGGTCAGTGCACATTTTATGAATGACTCAATCGGTTATTATGAGTCTCTTGAGATATATGATCGAAACTTCGCTATCACCTCAGAGGAACTGCTATCTATAAACAGTGCAATCTATGAAGGACTGAACCAGACATATTCCTCGAATATCACAGCCCTAATGCTACTTGACCCAAGTCCAAGCATCTGGTATGATATTGAAATCACATATACTGATGGCTCATGGGTATACATCACTGCTTTTCAAACGGATCAGGGCCATATCATATTCAACAGTGGCACAGGTAATCCTAATACCAATCTTTTGGATGGAACTGTTCTAGAGCCACTATCTGCTCTTGATTGCCTTGTCACAGCCATCTACAATCTTTTCTCTAACCACATCAATTGAGTATGAAATCCGTTGTCCTCTTCTTGTTCTTTACAAGAACAATAATTGTGAATACAAATTTTCTGAACACAGTTCGTGTCATAACGTTGGAGTCGGACCCAGCGTATACCGGTGACGGCCGTCATGAGAAGGGTGGAACACGGAAGTTGAAGGTCACCGAGGAAGTTCACTCAACCTCTTCAGAGACCTAAGCACAGGTCGGTGCATGCAGCCGAATACATCATCCGATATCAAAGATTATATGTAGGTCAGAAAGCCACAAACAGTGTGTAATCAAGTGGTGATGCCTTCTAATGCCTCCTAAAGATATGAATATCATAGTGTTCGGGTGCATGCAATGTATGTACGCCGCCTCAGACCTCGCAGGAACTATGAAGTTACAGTACGATGTGACGAGCAGGATCATCCGTATGCCGTGCACTGCGAGACTGGACATCAACTTCATCCTGAAGGCTCTGCAAGAGGGAGCGGATGGCGTTCTGATTGTGGGATGCCACCCTGGCGACTGTGCATTCAAGACAGGGAATTTGGGGGCTGAACGAAGGGTCCGTTTTGCAAAGAAACTGATCCAGCAATTGGGTTTAGATGAAGGCAGAGTGAAGATGGTCTTCGTGAGCGCTGCTGAGGGTGACCTGTTTGCGAAAGAGGTCAATGACTTTGCTGATGAGATTCGGAAGATTGGACCTAATCCCATACGACTGTAGCCAGCAGAAAAAGGGACATGGTACCCAGTCTGTGCTCGTGTCACCAATATGGTAAAATCATGGCCGCCCAAGTGGATGCTGAGCTGTTCTCCGATTATTAGAGCATACAACCCATATGTCCATTCCAACAAATCCTCATTTGTCTGAGGAGCATAACCAACTCGTACCCAAAAGAGATCATTTGTTTGAGGAAGACAGTATACAACATCTTCCCCTGTGGTCGTATTGGGTCCAACCATGGGGGCTGAACCTGACAGTCTGTTGTTCTCGGTCATAGCATCTTGTGGGCTACTATAGAAATCAAACCTCATATGGAATGTATGGTTCATGTGTTCTGTCCATATTGTGATGCTGTGTGTGGGCTCTTCCAAATGGTCAAGAGGAGGTGACCCAAGAGGTGTCACTACGATATGCAAGACGTATATGAGAAGGACCATGAAACCAAGTGCCAGATACAGTTTGTTCTTAGTGCGTTCTGGTACATACTAAGGAGGCTCATCCACCAGTTTCCCACTTGCTTTATGGTGATTCAAAAACACCACCCTATCATTCACTATACTTCCATGCGAACTTAAGCTCTATGTCCAAAAGTGAAAAACTCAGACAAACTCAGGGTTCTAGTACCATACTTCCCCATTAACGATTGCAGTGATAGTTCTTAAGCATAGGACACTATGTATTCATCGAGAAACAGAGGTGTTGGTGAATGAATTCTAAAAAGCGCGACTTTATTCCGCTATTCAATGTGTTCCAGACTGAGCATCCACTTCTAGCTGGTGTAATCCTTGTGATTGCAATCATTCTGGTTGCTAGATATCCCATTTTTCTGTTGCCGATACTTATCACAGCAGTGGTAATAGGAATCATCGGCCTTTTCGCAATCATCGCTGGACTCGTTGCCATGAATAGAGAAGCTCTGGAATACCGGGTTGTGAAAGGCAAAGAGCTGACATCAGGCGGAATCCCGGGTAATCATACGCAGCCCGCTTTTACCGATGAATCGCATGCTTGCGAAGGAGATCAATGACTTCGCAGATGAGATTCGCAAGATTGGACCTAACCCGATTAGATTGTAATTATCACTTCTACAAAAGCGTTTTAGCAATTTCATAGATACTCAATGTAAGTGAGGATGATGATCGAGATTAGGCCGCTTACTGGGTTCGATTCGGTTCGTTTTCAAGAACTTGGCGCGGGATATACATCGACTACAATGTATCAGGTTACAAAGAGTGAGAACGATATGCATACTACAATCTCACTGGACCTGATAGAACTTTCAACTCCTCATGTTAAAAAATGGGAATCTACAAGAGAACAAGAAACCAGCTATAGCAGATTTGTGGAACAAGGTCTATCTTTAGGAGTCTACGATGAAGATAAACTGGTAGGAATTGCTATTGTTGAGAAGCAAGAATGGAACAGAACTCTCTGGGTCTGGGAGTTCCATATTGATTCAGATTACCGTCAAAAAGGCTTAGGAAGGCAACTCATGGACCGACTTGAATTGGTCGGAAAAGAAGCTGGGTGCCGGGTGATGGTATGTGAGACACAGAACACAAATGTTCCAGCAATCAGGTTTTACCGAAGTGTGGGTTTCGAGATTGGAGCGATTGATCTCTCATATTATACTAACAAAGATATTACTGATTTTGAAGTCGCAGTATTCATGAAGCGGTTCATTGAATAGATGATTATTTTGCGAGGCGGATCAATTTAGTTTCAATCTCATATGATACGACTGTTATTAGTTAGAAATCGTATAAGATTCCGACATAATAACTTAATATATCGAATCTTCTAAGAAAAATTATCCACGCCAGTTAGAGGGATGATTACAATGACTGCCGCATCTACGTACAAGATAGTGAAACTTGCTGTTGTAGGTGATGGTGGAGTTGGCAAGTCAACACTTATCTCCCGATTAGCGACAGGCGAGTTCATTGACAAAAACATGACTGTCGGTTTTGATGTTGAATCTTGGACCATCTCCACCAATAGTGATTCCGAAGCCATCAAAGTAGCATGTTTTGATTTTGGAGGACAAAAGCAATTCCGCTTCTTTCAGGGGTCCCTTATTCTTGGAGCTAAAGCAGCACTAATCGTATTCGATTGTAATTCATATATGTCGCTCATGAAGATTCGTGAATGGATGGATATGATTATTGGAGTACCTGATAACAATAAACTACTGGTTGGCACCAAGATAGATATGGGTTCAGGAATTCCCATTGAAGATATTCAGGAGATAGCAGACGATTATGGAATCGATTACATTCTGCTAAGCTCCAAGACCGGAGAGAATTTCTCACAACTTATAGATCGCTTGAAGTCTATTTGTTGTGAAACCAATGACAATGAATCCTGATGCTTTTTCTACTACATAGTTTAATATTGTGCTATGAAACCTATTTTTCTGGAGCTGAGAGTTTTGTCAGCAGAATCTGGTAACATCAAGGTCCTTTGTGATATCTGTAATCAACCAATTGAATTTCAGGTTTCACAGGAAAAGATTCGAGAGCAGAGAGATGGTATTCTTCGTGTGGCACTGGCTCATGGTGATCCTCTTCATGTGATAATCGTGTATGTTGATAGAAACCTTCGGGTTCGTGGTGTTGAGGCTTCAGATAGTTTCCAAATGGAGGGTGAGAGAGCAGAATCTGTTGTGTCTGCTTCTGAAGTTGCAGAGAACCTTTCAGAGGCGATGGGTGAACCTTGTTTTCAGGCACTCTACTCCTTTTCTGAAATAGAAGAACGTGAAAAGACTGCTTTTATTCTGGATAAGACAATTCTTCGCACAATATGTGATTCAGGTGTAATTTGCCTTGGTAAGATTCGACAGAAAGTTGCATTCTTGGAAAAAGCACTGGGAGACCGTATTGACCTACCTCAGATTGAAACTATATGCGAAAGATATGTCCAAGAAGGGTTAATAAAAAGAATTTGAATTTTTATTATTTATGAGCTTTTTCAGATTTAGACGAAGGAAGGACCCTCGTCGGAACTATCTCAATCGGATGGCGATTGGACTTGGAGCTGGAATAGTAAAGGCACGCGATGCAATCCTTAATCCTGATTTTGGCCCACAGGGTGCAATGGATGTTCTCTCTACATGGATGGGCCAAGAGATTGCCAAAGAACTTCTTAATCAGAAGGTCATCACACCAACATCATCTCCAGAAGAAGTACTTGAAAAAATGCTTGAGGAAGTACGAATTGCTGAGGATCTCTCTGTTGAGATGGTTGGTAATACTGCACATGTTGTGGTCCAGAATTGTTTGATCTGTCCACGCAAAGTTGGTGGATATGATCTCGAAGGTTATACTGCTTGTCCTGTTGGCGGATTAGTACGAGGTGCTATTGGTTTAGTATCAGGAAAAACCCCTCAATTAAGTAAAATCGATCTAAAAACTGGTGAGATTTGTAAAACAGACTTCACAGTTTCATAGGAATAGGATAGTGTGCGAAATGTCGCACCATCTTCCTGCCTAATACCATTAGTTCATATGAGATAGAACAATCACTAGTAATAGACGAAAAATAGAATCTGACTCAGCTCATGTTTCAGTATAGACTGAGGGAAATTCGAATAAGAATCTGGTAGTCTATTGTGCCAGTATCTCATTTATTACCTAATTAGCTGATAACCAGACTTGAATTAAGAATTAGAATACGGGGGCAAAATAATAATGGCAAAAAGCCCAAAACAAAGAAACACGCTAAAGAACAGAGTTCGTAAGTTATTGAAGGATAACGAGATTTGTATGCGTGCTTTTAACGAAATTGAGAAAGATATTGAAGTGCAGACTTTACTAGAGGATAGCAATAGAATGGCAATAGACCGAATGGGATATTCAGATCACGGTCATACGCATTCACTTATTGTCACTCTAAATGGAATGAAATTGCTCAAAGAATTAAGCAATGGAGTTGCTCCAACAATTGTCCAAGAAGGAACCGGTGACATGAATGATGCTGCATTAATTGTAATGCTAGGTTGCTACCTTCATGATATTGGAATGGTTGTAGGGAGAACAAATCATGATGAATTCTCTGTAGTAATAGCAATTCCTATACTTGATAGAATTTTAGGAAAAGTGTATCCGAAAGATCGTAAAAAACAGGTACATATTCGTAATCATATCATTCATGCAATCTACTGTCACGATGTAGTAGCACCACCGCTTACTATAGAAGGCGGAATTGTTGGCATTGCAGATGCTTTAGACATGACAAAGGGAAGAGCAAGAATTCCATTCGAGGCTGGAAGTATCAATATCCATAGTGCAAGTGCTTTAGCTATACAAGATGTGAAGATTCGCAAGGGAGAGTCTAAAACTGTCCGAATTGAAGTAATGATGACAAATGTTTCAGGTATCTTTCAAATACAGGAACTTCTCGAAAAGAAGATTCGAAATGCAAAGGGATTGATTGACCACATCGAATTGTATGCGATAATGTTACCACAAGAAGATGTAATTCTCAAAGAAGAGTTGAGAGTCCTCTAAGTGTATTTCTTCTTGTCAATATCAGATATATTAACTTCCGAGTTCGCACAAATCAGCTAGTATATATGCACGGTATCGAACACTGCGGCAGTTACATTGTGTGATAGAGGTCTACGTTCATGAAACTGGATGATGTTGACTCCGAGATTATTTCAATGCTTCAAGAGGATGGTAGGCGCTCCTTCAGTGACATTGCACAGGTTGTTGGAAGAACAGAAGTCACAATACGTCGTCGAGTTAAACGATTAATGGATGAAGGGTACATCACACGATTTACAGTAGTATTAGACCCGATGAAGATTGGCAAGAGCATCCGCGCGATAATCCGTGTAAAGACAGTAATGAAACATGCAACGTCCATTTCCAAGAAACTTAGAAAATTCAAAGAAGTCAATGAAGCTTATTTTCTAGATGGAGCATGTGGACTCATCATGATGGTCACTGTGGATGATCTAACGGAACTCTATCAATTCCTCGAAAAACGCCTTGGTACAATTGAAGGTCTTGGGGATGCTGAAACCTGTATTGTACTTGAAGAAGTCAAATCAGTCTTTTCAGACATTGGTGTTTGATAATGCAATATGAACTGCATTTGTTTAAACAGGATTTTACTCGATTACTACAACACGCAGAAACTTGTCTTCCTGATGAAGCTGTAGCACTACTCTTTGGAGTAATCTCAGAAAAAACTGTGCGTGTTAATCGTGTTAAATTACTGGAAAATGAATCGAAGACCAGTCGGACCGCTTTCTCTATAAATCCTGAAAGCGAATATCAGTTGTTAATCGAAGCAGAGGACCGAGGCGAGTCGTTAGTTGGTATCTATCATTCTCATCCCGCACCACCTGAACCCTCTAAAACAGATTTAGGTAACATGCGCCTGAATCCAGTTGTATGGCTTATTGCTTCAAAACTAACTGGAGATTGGATTACTAAAGCATACATTCTAGAACATGAAAATGCAGATGAGATTCCAATAAAATATCGAAATTCTATCGATTCAGACCTTTGATAGTTCCAGAAGTCTTCTTTGGTTCAAATGAAACAGCAGTTCCGTTAATTTCACCAATAACAACCGCAGCTGCTATTACTTGTTGTAAAGAGGGCAGAGTGCATTGAAGTATTCCTTCTCCTGTTGACTCATTATAATCGATTATGTACAGTTTAGAGTCTGCAGCCTGTATCTCACCGTATAATGAAAGCAGGCTTTTCCAGATTGCCAAACTTAATTGTTTATCTTCTATTACGGGTCTATCTCGATGAAGCTTGAAAAGTAAGTATCTCCTTCTTACTTTCTTCATTTCTCCTCCCCCTTTTGAAGAACCTCTACTCCATTACTTACAAAGCCAGGTTGTAACTTTTTCATGTTTCTTTCAATGATTGACCAGGGTAAACTACCTATTGCACTATCTGCATAGGCTCTGTCCATTCCCAGAAGTATCCCAATGTGTGCCATTGCAACTGATGATCGCAGTCCCATTGGATGAATTGCTCCACTTGTTAGAACCACACCCATTCCTGCATCCATTGCGGTACTTACAGATTCGCGATAAGATTTCAGAATTTTTGACCGAGTTAGACCGGATGATTTGAGAAGTGGTGCAATCTGGATTTCTAAGTATGTGTTTCCCGCCGCAGCTAATCGAGATGTAGTATCTCGTAGTCGATTGTCCAGTGTTGAATCAACAGTCAGAAGATCCACACGCTTATCCTCTGCAGCCCAGTTAATTACATCTATAGATCTAAGCGGTACAGAAACAATCATCGCTTTTCTTCTAATCTTATCGATTTGAGACCTAACTGAATTGATACTCTTCCCATGAAGGATAATCCGGTTACACACTTGGAGATTTTCTGTGATTGTCTTGAGTGGTTCAGAGTGTAATCCAATTATTGCAAATCCGATTAGTCCTAGCTTACTGGCCATATCACTAAATGCATCAATCTCAGTGGCATCTGTTGCTAGAACCCCTAAATCAAACGACACACTCATTCCTCCGCATCTTGAAGACGTTTTTCAATTAGTAAAATTGCATCCTTCTTATTACAACGTGGATTATCTCTGAAGTAAATCTTGGTTCTTATGACATCTGCATTATCAGACAATCTTATCTTCCCAAGAAACGCTCCTTGCTTATCAATCCTGAGAAAAAAGACACAATTACTACTCAAACGTAAATCAAGTGTGCGTTTTATTGCACGAAGGTCCTTCTTTTCCATTTTTTTGAGCACAGAGTCAAACGAAATTTCACATTCATCTCTATTATCTAATAATCCGGATATAATTGAAATTGAGTCCCCAGACTGCCCTTCAGCTCTCTCCTCTGAGATAGATACATTCTTTCTGACATGTTCTGGGAAGATACTACGTATTGCAGTAGATACTCTTTCAGAAATCTCGGTAGCTCGTGCATAAGCACGAGCTTCGATTTTAAATATGAACGGCATAGCCGCTCCCTCGAGCTTAGAAATGTCCGCTATTTTGCGACATTACCCTTTGCTCCAAGGGAAGGTCTGACTTTTTCAGCACCTCGCCCCTTCTTCCTGAGACCGCGACTTCTTTTACCAGCAGAAGTAAGACCTCTGTTGTCCCTACCCTTCTGGGTTGGGTCACATATCCAATTGATGTTAGGATCATTGACAATTGCTGGATGACTGGGATCAACAAGTATTACCTCATGCCAGACCCACTTGTGGTCATCTCCGACCCAATATGAGTTCAAGACTCGCATATTCGGGTATTTTCGGCCTACACGTTCTTCAGCAATCCAACGTCGTGATTTTTGAGGCGTGTATTTTGTTACACCCATGCTTCTCGGCTTCCGACCCTTTGTAGGTCTTGGTTTTTCACGTGGGCCACGACCTGTCTTAATCCTCACAATGACATAACCCTGTTTTGCCTTGTAACCAAGGGATCGAGCACGACCTAACCTGGTGGGCCTGTCTAGTTTGACCATACTACCCTGTTTTCTCCAGATAATAAGTCGGCTTCTAACAATATCAGAGCGTTCTTTCTGCTCTTCTAGCCATGTTTCATTCATGTGTTTGTATGCTGTTGGCATTGATGTTTCCATCCTTTGTCGTAATAGATTCGCTTTGTTTGTGGTTCAGCCCATAAGGGCCACATCCCATGCGGACGTATCCGCCAACACAAAGGAATGGTCTGGTACAGCACGCATGCCGTATCCAGGCCAACTCGAGGACATTCGCTTAAAGGTGTAACGCTTTGTCCTTTCTAGGGTCAAACTAGTTACTTCAAACCATCAATGACCTTCTGAACAGTAAGATCACCAACTCGAACTTGAGCTTCTCCTGTAGATGATGCTAAGTGTGGAGTTGCAACAAATCTAGGATGCTTAATCAATTGCCAGTCAACCGGTGGTTCATTTTCGAAAACATCCAATGCCGCACCTGCTATTTCTGCATTATTTAGTGCATCAAGGAGCGCTTTTTCATTCACAACACCACCTCTAGACGTATTGATGAGGTATGCTGTCTTTTTCATAGTCTTGAGTTCTTTTTCTCCAATCATACCTTTTGTCTGTGGAAGCAATGGCACATGAAGGGAAATGTAATCAGCTTGTTCAATGATGGTGTTAAGATCCGACCTTTTAGCTCCAACTTCTTTACATGCTTCATCTATATCGATAACATCGTATGCTAGAACGTCCATATCAAAGGCTTTGGCTCTCTTTGCTACTTCTTGACCAATTCTACCAAATCCTACGATGCCTAAAGTTTTGTTCCATAATTCTGTGCCTTGAAGTTTCTTCTTTTCCCATCGCTCATCCTTCATGGAGCTATCTGCCTGAGTGATATTCCTTGCAAGAGAGAACATCAATGAAAATACCATCTCAGCCACTGACACTGTTGGTGCTTCAGGGGTGTTTTGAACGACAACACCTTTTGTTGCTGCAGCAGCCCTATCTACATTATCAAGACCGACTCCAGCTCTGACCACTAATTTTAACTTATCAGAAGCATCAATCACTTCTTTGGTAATTTTAGTGGCACTTCTTACAACGACACAATCGAACCCCTTGATCTGTTCTTCAATTGGTCCATCTGTGTCATGATTTCTTGTTACAACTTCGAGTCCTGCCGCCTCTAACTTAGCAACAGCTGACTCTGCTATTGGATCTGCTACAAGTACGCGTCCCATCAGCATAACCTCATGGATTGATGTATTCTCGGTCTGTAGCTTCATCTTAAAGTTGACGAAGACGACATTTTCTTAAACGAGTTTGTACTCCCGAAGGGTATGAAACGTGAGATAAATCCTGGGACAGTACTGGTTCCCTGCCCCGTAGTTCTCTTGAGTGTAGATGGACCTGATAGGCCTAACATAATCACGCTCTCATGGGCGGCGAACGTTTGTAGTAAACCACCTACAATAGTTGTGGGAATCCGCCCTGAAAGACACAGCTATACTCTTGTGAAGGATGCTGGAGAGTTCGTTCTGAACATACCTTCAGTGGAGCAGATTGAAGGTACAGTCTTTGCAGGTAGTAAGTCAGGTCGAAACTATGACAAATTCTCTGAATGTGGATTCACTCCCGAACCAGCTTCTAAGATCAAGGCGCCAATGATCAAAGAATGTCCCATAAGTATCGAATGTAGAACTAGAGAGATAATTCCACTTGGGGCACATGATTTGTTCATTGCAGAAGTAGTTACTGCCCATATTGACGAGTCGGTTCTTGACGAAAAAGGAAGATTCGACGCTTCAAAAACCACCCTTTTCACCTATCTCCCTCTCAATGGTCAATATTGGACACTTGGAGAAAAACTGCGATAATTACATAGGAACAATCTCAATGTCTATGACTTCAGAGTCATCATCTTCAATATCTTCACTGAATTCAGGAGGCTTCATGTATCTGACTGAACAGTGGGTGTCTGCCTCACTTATTATCCAAGCTCCTGATGGTACATGAGCTTCTCGGAAGAAGATATCAAATGTAATCCCAGGGAACTCAACGATAACTGTATTATGACCCAGAAGAGAAAAGAGATCTGAAGCCTCCTGCGCCTGTTCAATGGTTTCAAGTTTAGCTAAAACTGGTACCCAATTATCCCCATCCCATTTAAGAAAGGGCCACGAATTTGATGGAGGCCATTCTCCTTTCTCAACTACAATGTAGCCCGTCGTACCACGTTTGTATATCGTGGGATATTGACCAAATCTTCCAAGATACATTCCTGTAGATCTAGCTTCTTCCAATGTCGAAAATATCTCCATCAAATTCACCAAAGCTGAATAGTTATTTCACAATCATACTCTACCGAACTCGGAGAACGTTACATATTGAGGTAAAGCCAAAAGTTCTCTCTAGAACTCCATTTGACCATCAATTTCTCTAGTATATTAACTGATTTTCAGTATGGGGATAAATAGGAGAATATTGTATGATAGTATTCCTATTTTTGTCCCTTAGCACTCACGATTTTGATTACATCTCTGTCCTTGAGCACATGTTTGTCAGAGATTCTCATCTTGGTTCTAGCATCAATACCGTGTACGAAGGATTCCATTAGATCTGTGTGAATAATACCTGCAAACTCCTTTGCAGTAGTTCCTTCTGGAACTAAGAAGACATCTGGAAGCACATTTTCGTCGCTATCAGTAAGAGCATTCGCATCGTGTACAGGATATATTGTTATCATATGGAGAAAATCAAAAACTGCTTTATTGAGAATATTTTGGACCCCAGTCCCTCCATATTTCTTCAGAAGGTTTTCTCTGAGTTTCTCTAATTGTGCAGATTCAGCTTCTTTCAAGCTATCCTTTTGAACAACTTCGAAATCATCGTTTCCAGGAATATATTTGATTACACCTTTCTGCTCTAGGTCTTTGAGCGCCTTTTCAGCCAAAGCACTTACAGGAACAATCAGGTAGTCAGGGAATTCTTCTTGAAGTCGTTTGTAATTTTCTTCGGCTCCAGGTCTGTCAATTTTGTTTGCTGCAATAATAATGGGCTTTGCAGTCTGTTGGAGTATTTTGACAAATTCTCTTGTTTCATCATCGGTCCACTTGTCAACAGTTTCTGGTTTCAAATTCGCCTTTCTTAATGCCATCAGAATGTGCGCTCTAGTGATTTTCAAACCTGAAAGCTTCTCTAAAAGCAATTCATCTAATTTTGCTCCTTCTGATTTCACACGACCAGTCAGTCTCCGCCAATCCTTCTTTACAATTCCAAGTATCCATTCCAGAAGCTCTTCTTCCAAGAATCGTACATCATCAGATGGGTCTCGAGTGCCTGCATCAACCTCTTGTCCCTCTGAATCAAGAGCGCCACTGGCATCTACAATGTGGATCAACACATCTGCCTGTCTTAGATCGTCTAAGAATTGGTTTCCCATGCCTCTACCTTCATGGGCTCCAGGAACAAGTCCAGCTACATCAATCAGTTTGATTGGAACAAGTCGAACACCATCGATACATATCGAATTCTTAGGATTGTCAGTAACATCAAAATCTGTACAAGCACAGACAGTTCTAACATGAGTCACTCCTACATTTGCGTCAATCGTTGTAAATGGATAGCTACCTACTTTGAAATCTGTCATACAAGCTGCATTAGTGAATGATGTCTTTCCACTTGATGGTTTTCCTACGATTCCTACGCTGAATCCCATGATATCTCTCTCCAGTAGTACTTCTTCTATTCTCATACCAAGAGATAAACACTTCACTTTGTAACTTTATAGAAGATATCTCGACTAATTATATGTAAATACCGATGACTTTAAATGAATCAGGATTCATATACATAGTGAATCAATATTCATTATAAAGAGATGTGAATTATGACTAAAATTTGTGTTACATCAACCGGTCCAACACTTGAATCAGCTATTGATCCAAGATTTGGACGATGTGCTTACTTTATTATCGCAGATCCAAAAACATTGGCGTTTGAGGCTATATCAAATGATGCCGCTAGAGCGTCAGGAGGAGCAGGAATCCGTGCTGCACAGACCGTGGCAGCTCAAAACGTGGAAGCTGTTCTAACTGGAAGTGTAGGTCCTAATGCATTTCCTGCACTACAAGACTCAGGGATAAAAATCCTGGTGGGTGTTTCAGGAACTGTCAAGAGTTCAATCGAGAACTATACAGGTGGGTCCCTTGAAGAACTTTCAACTCCCGGTCCTGCAAATGTAGGCAAAGGCCAGGGTGGTCCTGGTCGTGGATTAGGCATGGGCCGCGGTGGCGGTATGGGCATGGGTATGGGTCGTGGAGGCGGCCGAGGTGGTGGTGGTGGTCGAGGTAGACATCGTGGAGGCAGGAATTAGTGACCACTCGTGTCCTTATACCGACACAAGATATGAATGGGACTCAAATTGCAGATCACTTCGGAAGAGCTCCCTATTTTACAGTAATCGACTTGGATGATAATGGGACCGCCATTGAGATGGCAATTCATCCCAATACTGGTGAACACTCTGGTGGAAGGGGTCATGCTCATGATAATGTCCTACTCTATAATCCTAAAGCAATCATAGTACAGGGTATGGGTCCTCGCGGTATCATGGGATTTCAATCAAAAAATATCGCAGTACTACGAGCAAATAGTAAATTGATACAAGAGATAATCCAAGCTTTCAATCAGAATGCATTGGACGAGCTTACTGAGGGGTGCGCTGACGCTCATCATAAGTAAAAGTTAGCATTTTAGTCATAGGTGTTGGATAATGATTATTACAGTTGCATCTGGAAAAGGCGGTACTGGAAAAACTACAGTCGCAGTTAACTTGGCTCTCTCAATTGGTCCTGAGAAACTATTGGATTGCGATGTTGAAGAACCAAATGTGCATACTCTTCTTCATCCAACAGAAATTCGCACAACTACTGTAACCGTTCCTACTCCTGTCGTTGATCAAGACAAGTGCACATTGTGTGGAAAGTGTGCTGAATTTTGTCAATTCAATGCAATCTTTGTGGGCAAGACCAAGACGATGGTCTTCAATGAAATGTGTCACTCATGTGGAGGATGTGCGATTGTATGTCCCGAAGATGCAATCACTGAAACTCCAAGGCCAATCGGGAAAATTCACGAATCTACAATAGATGGCATAACTCTTGCATATGGAGAACTAACCATTGGTGAGCCAATCGCAACTACTTTGATTCATGCAGTAAAAGAGCGCATTGTACCTGAGAAAATCAATATCCTTGATGCTCCTCCAGGAACAGCTTGCCCAGTAATTGAAACGATGAAAGCAAGCGATTTCCTAATCTTAGTAACAGAACCAACTCCCTTTGGTTTGCATGATCTGTCCATGGCTGTTGATGTAGTACGGGGATTAGATATTCCATTTGGAGTGATAATCAATAGAGCGGGCATAGGTGATGACGGAGTCGAGGAGTACTGTAAACGAGATGAGATACCCATCCTTCTTGAAATCCCATTTGACAGACAAATCGCTGAACTCTACTCGCGTGGGGTTCCATTTGTACAAGAGATGCCTGAGTGGCACCAGCGTTTCACAGACATGTATACTCACATAGAGAGGTTGATACACAATGGTAAATGAAGTCGCAGTCATCAGTGGAAAGGGTGGTACTGGAAAAACAACAGTATGTGTAGCTCTGGGTAAAATTGCAGGTAATGTAGTAATGGCTGATTGTGATGTTGATGCTCCTGATGTTCACATTATCCTAAATCCTTCTATCAATTCTGCAATAGATTTTGTAGCATCAA